>Ga0334894_1000385_pt1 | contig 56029 bp, 54 predicted proteins | sample GraSluR3_MG_6_FD_207225 | JGI IMG/M metagenome (GOLD analysis project Ga0334894, IMG submission 207225) | Sludge microbial communities from methane-producing bioreactor in Wageningen University, Netherlands - Granular Sludge_12_05 R3 | ecosystem: Engineered > Bioreactor > Anaerobic >...
TCAGTTCACGCAAGCGGTATATCTCATCAGCCACTTCGTTATAGTGTTGTATCGATTACTCGTCAATTTGGATTTCAATTCCAGACTTAAATTCCACAAAGAAATAGTCATCATAAACCGTTATCTTTTCCAAGAGAGTCCTTCATAAGTTAGACCGACTGCATTGAAAAAGACTGCCCAACGAGCTTCAAGTCGACTGCGAAATCGATGTCCGTCATATTCTGTTTCAATTGCTTTAATATCATTACTCACGAACGAATAAGCCTCCTTCTTCAAATGCAACATAATTACCATCATTCATTTCCTGTAAGAACTCTCAAAACAGGGTTGCCGCCTATACTGGATTATGGTGTTCCGGGTAAGTAATGATCCAATTGTGGTTCCTCCCGTCATGCACCAGACAAATCAATTTTATCCGTATTAATAACTAATAGCAGCTCAATTGACCCTTCCATGAATAATTATACTGGTTTGTCTTTAATTATCTTCGTTAGGCTTTTTCAAAAATCCAATTCAACCTTTGCTCGACTTACTGATGAAAATTGGTTTGTTGAGCAAGCCCTAAATACTGTGTTATCTGACAAAGTGCCAGCGTTGCCACCAAGTATTTCCCTTTTAAAATCATTTGTGTCAGATGTATCAAGTATTTTAATCGTGCAAAAACAAAGTCACATTAACTGTATCTCCGCCGCTTTTACCGATTGCCTCTCTAATCTTTCTATTGATCGAGATTATCTTGTCTTCATTTTTCCTTGGAGCCAAATTAATGCTTTTTACTTCATAACCGTCAATTGTCCCGGATACCTTTAGAAAACCCCATTTCCCCTCAATATCTGCAGTCCCTGGAATTCTAAGGTGGTATGTCCACGCTCCAAATCCTCTCTTATATTCCAATTTGAGTTCTTGATTATCAACAATCTTTATCATTATGAGTTCAGCTCCTTTCTTTAAAATTTTTCAAATAAATATATAATTTTACTAAAAGCCACGAAATTGTTACTTGATGAATGATTCATTCAACTTGTAGTAATGGGTCTGGGATTCTCCCAGGATAAAAAATCAAATGTGATTTTGGCAAGTGTATAAACACTTGCATTGCTTGCCATTATTCTTTAACTAATTTCCCTTCATTATCGAATTTGTTATTCCTTCAACTGTTGCAGAAATAAGGGCATTTGCAACCGACTTAATTGTGTCTATAACCAATGGTAAACCTTTTTTGGTAATTGTTTCTTTGACTTTCTTCCACTGAGAATCGTCCCTTATTTTTTCCAGGAAGTCATTCCCATCCCAAGTTAGAGAACCGACACCAAACACATAAATTTCGTTGTCAGCATATTGTGCTTTATAGTCCGAAATCAGACCTGCTTCATATAGAATTTTACAGTGATAAGCAACCGTCACGGTATCATATCCATCAACAGCCAAATCGTATATGGCTGTTGAGCTATATTTATCTTCAATTTCCAGTAATATCAGGCGAACAAGGTCCATATCTCGTTTCATTTTAGCCTCCCACGTGCTTAATTGTAATCAAGTTAAAATTATGTGTGTCTACCACTCAATCAATAATGTTTTTGATCTTCATCGGGATCCAGGACAAATGTGCTTGCTTCCCAATCTTATGTTTCAGGTATTTTGATCTTGTACTTAATCGTATATGGATTATGTAAATTATTTAGATACTATCCGTCCACATCTCACACTGCCCGATAACTGTGGCGATTGCATCTTCAAGACCTTCAGGCGGATATTTATACTTCTTCAAAAGTTTCTTGACCATACGCCTCATACCTGCACGGGCAGACTCTTTCTTCTGCCAGTCTATGGTACGGTTTTTGCGGAGCATTTCTGTGAGTTCGTGGGTAAGTTCAACGAGGTCCTTGTTCTCATAGAAATCCTTGACTGCTTCCGGTCGGGTTAGCGCATCATAGAACGCCAATTCCTCTGCGCTCAAACCCATTGCGTCGCCCTCTGCATGAGCATTTGCCATTTCTTTTGCCATCTTCATTAGCTCAGCAATTACTTCTTCGTTAGAAAGCATGCCGTTAAGGTATGCCTTCATTGCTCGAGAGAGCATCTCGGAGAACTTTTCGGATTTTACAAGATTCGTTCTGCGGTATAGCGAGACTTGCTCTGCAAGCAATTTTTTTAGAATTTCAACGGCTAAGTTGCGTTCCTTCATCTTTGCGATTTCATCAAGGAACTTAGGATCAAATAGAGAAAACCCTGTGTCAATATCCGAAAATAAGTTGATAACACCTTCACTTTGAATGCTCGCCTTTAGAAGTTCATTAATGCGGGTGTTAATTTCCTTCAGTGATAAAGGCTTACCTTCACCGGTCAACCTGGTCAGAAGAGTACGCACCGCCTCGAAGAATGCTGCCTCATAGCGTTGTTCTGGTTTCAGCAACGAACGACAAAGAGACAGTGCCTGACGTAGTAGCATTGCTTCTTTAATGAACGATTCACGTTGTTTTTCTTTATCCACTCCCGAAATAAAGTTCACTCCGCCGCTGATGGATTTAGCACGAGTAAGGTCGGTGGCCTTTTCATCCATAAAGCTGGACAAGTCGAATCCAAAAAACAGATCGCGGCAAACCTCCAGTTTTTCTACGAATTTTGGCAAAGCAGTCTTAGCAATGTCCGTATCGCCGTAGTTACTCTTGTCACGGTTGGTGTAGTCATTCATTGCTTGTTTCAGTGCTGAGGCTATTCCTACATAATCGACTACCAACCCTCCTTCTTTATCCTTATAAACCCGATTAACTCGAGCTATGGCCTGCATCAAATTATGTCCTGCCATAGGCTTATAGACATACATGGTTGCAAGAGAAGGGACATCAAAGCCCGTTAGCCACATGTCTACGACAATAGCGATTTTCATTGGATCATTGTCATCTTTGAATTTCTTGGCCAAATCATCACGGCGACGTTTATTACCAATGATACTGCGCCACTCTTCTGGATCTTTGTTGCTATCGGTCATGACGACGCCAACTTTTTCTGTCCATTCTGGGCGCAACTGGAGTATTTTATCGTAAATTTTCATCCCGATGGCGCGAGAGTATGCAACAATCATGGCCTTGCCTGTCAGTTCGTATTGGCGGTTTTCTTCATAGTGTTTGATAATGTCTACGCAAAGAGCTGTTATCGTCTGGTCCGCACCGAGAATGCTTTCCATCTGGCCTAGTTCTTTCTTGCTCTTTTCTACAAGGTAAGGCTCTGCGCTTTCCGCTACAAGATCGTATTCAGCGTCGATACGGTGCAAGACATCCTCATCTAGCTTAAGGTGGATCACGCGGCTTTCGTAATACACAGGACGTGTTGCGCCGTCTTCTACAGCTTGGGTCATATCATAAATGTCTATATAGTTTCCAAAAACCTCAATGGTGGAGCGATCTTTCGAGGAAATCGGTGTTCCTGTAAATCCAATGTATGTTGCATTAGGTAGGCTTTCACGTATGATAAGGCCAAATGACTTTTGAATCCGCCCGGTCTGACTGTCAACCCTTTCGTCGATAAACTGACTGCGATGCGCTTCGTCCGCTATGACGATTACATTACGTCGGTCAGATAAAAACTCGGAGCTTTCCTCAAATTTCTGTGCGGTCGCAAAGATAATGCCGTTTGCCTGCCGTCCAGCAAGCAATTCTTTCAAATGGGTTCTGCTTTCGGCCTGTTGAGGTGTTTGACGGAGAAAACCCGCACATTTTGCGAATTGGCCAAAAAGCTGATCGTCGAGATCGTTTCGATCTGTCAATACAACGATTGTGGGAGAGTTTAGCACTTCCTGTAAAAGATGGGCATAGAAAACCATTGATAGCGATTTGCCACTGCCCTGTGTATGCCAAAACACACCGCCCTTTCCGTCCGTCTCAGTAGCTTTGATGGCAGAGGCGGCTGCTTTTCGTACAGCGAAATATTGATGGTATGCACCAAGGATTTTGGCATCACCGGAAAAACAGATAAAATTACTGATTATATCAAGCAGTCGCTCCTTTTCAAATATTCCCTCAAGGAATGTATCAAATTGAGCATACTGTGTATTTTCATAGCTACCGTCTTTTGTTTTCCATTCCATAAAGCGGTCTTCACCTGCTGTGATAGTTCCTGCTTTAGAGATGGCAAGATCACTCATCACTAGAAAGGCGTTGTATATAAACAGCGATGGTATCTCATGCATATAGTTACGAAGTTGCAAGAATGCTTCGCTCGCATCCGTTTCCTCACGACTGGGCGACTTGAGCTCAAGTACTACAACAGGGAGACCATTAAGGAATACGATAACGTCAGGGCGCTTTTCGCTATTCTCAATTATGGTCCATTGATTGGCAACGGTAAAAGTGTTACGTTCAACATTTTTAAAGTCGACTAGATAAACGAGAGAAGACCGCTGTTCACCACTATTAAAGTAACTTACCGAGACACCGTTTTGGAGATAGTCCATGAATTGGATGTTCTTCTGCAATACCGTGCCACCCTCAAAATTGCGCAACTTATATACAGCCTCGTAAAGTGCGACTTCTGGTAGCTGGGGATTTACCCGATGCAACGCAGCAAGCAACTCCTCTTTGTGTAGCGGGTCCGTATAATCACGGGCAAAATCAGGTGCGTAAATATGGCTGTACCCCAAGGTGTCGCGAAACACCTCTAAAACAGCATTTTCGTAATTTGCTTCGGTATATGGCATACGGTTAACCTCCTTTATACTGAATAGCTTCCGTTACAAAATATCTGCGAAATATCCTTCTTCGGTCTTGGAAAACATAACTTTAGACGGAAACAAGTTCTCACCCAAATTTGCAAAACCAACTAAAGTCATAGCCCATTCAGATAATTCCGTTGGAATTCGATAGCACTTTGCTTCAGTCTCTTCTGTTACAGTAATCATTGGAATCATCTCTTTGCTAAAGCCTACCGACAAAACATTGCATATTCGTTGGCCGCTTTTAATGACAAGCATTGGCTGCCTGCTAGTATCGAAATAAACCTTTGCACCACGTTGGTTATAGAAATAGTCTTTTGTGGTGTCGTCCACAGGATCAATTGGAAGCTTATTCCGCATACGATCAAAATAGTCAGCCAGGCTTTCGCAAGTATAAGCGTTAAAGTATTCGCCTTGCATTTCAAGATCTTTCTTTATCTCTTCTGCTGATTCGAAATGATTCATAAACCCCAAGAGAGCAATAAGCACAATAAAGTCGTCTGAATAGGTTCCGGCATACGACTTATACCAAGCCTTATTCAAATCGACTGCAACTTGATACATCTTCTTGTAAAGGGCAAGTTGTCGCTCGTTTAGCACGAACCAGCTTTTATCAAGAATCTTCTTGTTTACCTGCTCTTCTGGCGAGGCATAACGCAGCGTACTATGTAGCGCCTTAAGCAATTTGGAAATGACCCCTGCTAACAAATCTGCCATGCGAATCCCGCAGGAGGTCAACGAATCGACTTCGGTTACCGGGTATAAGCCCACTCGTTCCGCTGCTTTTACTGTATTACCATTTTCGCCTTCCTTGTCAATGATTAGCGAATAGGTATGAATAGCTTTTTCATCCAGATATTTTTTGAAGCCTACGAAAGAAATATCGTAATTCCAGTTGATTGTTCTAATCGTAGATATATCATCCAAAATTATTAGAATTTGGCTGAATTGCTCAATTTCCATTTTCTTCAGCGTTTCATTTGCCTTATCCTTTTCTATCTGGGCTGAAAAGAAGCTCTTCAACAAAGCGATCAGTTCGCCCGTGTTCTCATAAAGCCCCGCCATAATGTCGCTTGGCTGATACAAGACTAATGCCTTCGTGATTGAATATTTCATCGCGTCCATGTCCACGAAAAAGGTATTTACGTAATCTTCAAATAGCTGACGGATGATATATTCAATTTTACTTATGACTGCATAGTAGACAAAGATTCTTTCATCGAACAAACCCAAGAAGTCTTCCAGCAAAGAAAGATTGTCCTTGTTCAACGATGCAAAACCACTTTTCAGTTGGCTCTGCTTGATAGTGGTGCTTTTCAATTCGCCATCGGACTGCCTGTGCTGATACTTCTCTTCAAATGCGCTATACCTTTCATACAAACTGGGTTGATTCTCAGAGAGCCAGCCAATGATAACCGCGATAAAACTGTCGGAGTAATTCTCCGCAGTTATTGTTTTATGGTTAATTTTCCTGCTATGCCCGGATTCGTCATAGAAGAAATTGAATTTGTCCATCGGCTGCCTCCTTTCGCAGTTTGGTAAATCATCATTTAGCGGCGCAAAGATCGGTAACAGATAACTCGCCTGACATAAGGCGAGGAAGCAAAGAATCGCGGACGACTTGCTGATTACAGCTTTCCTCATAGTTCGCTTCGATGGCTGCGTCCATCGGGTTAACCAGTTCTTCAAACTGACGGAGCACCTCGAAAGTGGGGATAAGCACAGGGAGGTTTGCCATATCGTTCTTATTTATGGAGCCAAATACCGTGCCTACTCCGTTGAACACATCCAGTTGCTGTTTCAAGGCGAACATCGTGTATAGGACAAAGGACTGACATCCATTGTTGCTTTGGATACCCGCCAAACCGCGACCGAGGCAACAAGATTCGAAGGCGACGTTCAAGTCCCCAACAGGAGCGCGAACGCTCATAAGCACATCGCCCTTCGACGCCATTCTCTTGGGTTGCGTGGTGAACAGGCGACGAGTGGGAAAACGAGAGCTGAACTCGGCACGACCTTGATAAAAGACAGTCCCGATGCCCTCCTCGTTGTAGCTTGCTCCGTCAGGAGATTGCCCCATAGTTATGATGGCTATCTCAGAGAGTGTACCTTCCCGCCAATCGTCAGGCATCACGCCTCCAAACGGCTCGAAGTCCACGAACCACGATTTGAAAATGGCCTGTGCCATCTGCACTAAATGATGATTTATCTTAGTATTGTTGGCAATTTTGTCGTCAAGAGCTTTAAGAGTTCGCCCAATCTCAACCTGTTCTGGGAGAGATGGCAAAATCAGCTCTAAGCTCTCAATGTCGGAAGGTTTAATGGATGGATAAGCCGAAACACTCTGTTCGCCTATGGCGTCTAAGCCATCTACGATGTCGTTTTGAGTCAAGTAATAATATAGATAGTCAGCATCAGCCTTTGCCTTGTCTACCCTTATGACCGCAAACCCTGTGGAAACAAGCATGTTCGGCACCACATCCTTAACAATGCCGTAATGCCTTTGGTTAGGACGTACCGTCGAATATAGGATATCATCTACGACGACTTTACGTCGTGCCCTGCTCGGCAGGGTATCCCTCCCTATTACAAGGTGCTGAATCTCACTGACACTATTTTCCGTAATGCTCCCCGTGTCCAGATAATTAACATATGACCACTTCTCTGACACAGAGTAGGTATTGGGGTTTGTTTTGCATATATCACTTATTCGTGTGGTCTTCCAATCTTGAGACATTACCATTTTCCTCCTAACCAATAAACTTTCTATGTGAATTCTTTACATTTGACTGATTAACCATCGCATAATGCATCGTCGTGTCTATCTTCACATGACCAAGTAACCGCTGTACTTGCTCAATGGGCATACCTTTGTCGATTGCCCGTGTTGCTAGCGTCCGACGGAACTTATGCGGATGAACCTTATTCAAATCAGCCCGCTTGCCTATTTTCCTGAGCCGTGTTTCCACCCCGCCGATAAGCAACCGCTCACGGGGCTGGTTCAAGGAAACGAACAAAGCAGGGTTATTGTCATCTCTGCTTTCTAAATAATTTAGCAGGTGAATTTTAGTTCGGGCATCGAAGTAGACCATTCGTTCGCTGCCTCCTTTGCCTAACACAACACATTCCCGCTCATGGAAATTCATGTCCCCTCGGTTTAGGTTCACCAATTCACCTACACGCATTCCTGTCGATGCGAGGAGATCAACTATTGCAAGATCACGAATTTGATCGCAAGCGTCACGGAGTAGTTCCAAGCTTTCATCACTGATGGTTTCTTTTATCGGTTTGTCAGTCTTTATTTTATGAATTCGGCGCACAGGGCTTTTTAGTATGTAGTCCTCATCTTCAAGCCAACCAAAAAAACTACTAAAAATACGCCTCATATTGTCAATCGTCACTTTGGAAGATCCGCGATCTTTTTGATAGTCAGCCAAATACCCGCGAAGGTCGTCTGTACTGATTTCACGAAAATGCTTACCTATGCTATTGAGCATTTGTCGGACAGTGAAGGTGTAATATTTCAGCGATTTGTCACTACAGCCTTCTATTCGTTTTGCGGCAATAAACACGTCCAACATTCCTCCGTTATCAGTAGCATCTGTCGGTTCTAGAGCCTCTTTTTCAGTTATATCGACTCCATCAAATGCGTATGTCAGCACCCGTCTGAGTTCCTCTAATTGCTCCATATTAAGCTTCGAAGCCATTCTTACTTGAATTTGTGTGATTAGTTTATCCTTCAAAATAATTCCTGCCTTTCATTTATATGGTATGTTGCTGGCAGGAGGAGAGGTAAATCATCATTTAATGCAGATGGCTCAGGCCATCTTTAAGTCGTGGTTTGTTGATTTTGAGCCTTGGGACGGAAAAATGCCAAATGATTGGCGAGATGGAACGCTTAGTGATATTTGTATTTATAGCAGTAAGAGGATACCGGTTGCTTCTCTGACTGTTGACACATATATCTCTACCGAGAATATGTCTACGGACAAAGGTGGTTTTGTAATAGCAACAAGTTTGCCAACGATTCCACAGACAACTGCTTTTACCATTGGTGACACTCTGATTTCTAATATTCGCCCATATTTCAAGAAAATTGTTTACTGCGGTTTCACCGGCGGATGCTCGACTGATGTTTTGTGTTTTCATCCGAATAAAGCCAACCTTTCACTCTACGTTTACAACGCTCTTTATAGCGACAGTTTCTTTAACCATATGGTTGCGGGTTCGAGGGGAACAAAAATGCCACGCGGTGATAAACAACAGATAATGAATTATTATGTTGTAATTCCCCCAGACACTGTTATAGGCGATTTTAATAATTCTGTTTCTGCAATGATCGAAAAGCGTCATCTTCTCACACAGGAATCAGCTCGACTTGCCGAGCTACGTAACACACTCTTACCCCGTCTGATGTCCGGTGAGTTGTCAATTGCCGATCTCGACGAAGCTAAATGATGATTTATCTTTCTGTTTTCAGCAATCCGAGCATCAAGCGCAGAAAGCGTGTCGGCAATCATCTGCTGTTCAGCGAGGGAAGGAAAGTCTACATAAATGTTGGCAAATGTATCCCTCGTAATCGTGTCGAATACCGAACCGTGCGTCTGCCTCTTCAGAAGGCGGATACTGTCTTTTAGTAGATAGTATAGGTACGTTTGAATAACCTTGCCTTTCTTTCCCCGTATTCCATAGCATGACTGGTTAAACGCCATCGGAAAAGGAATCATAGCAAGCTCACCGACTGTGCCACGTGCCGATATAATTATGTCGTCCACATTAAGTAGCTTTGTTGAGCTATTCGCCAAACCCGCTTCAGTAATTTTTTTCTCGGTAGAGTAAACATAGCGGCTATCATCGTTGAAATCCTTAACCGAAAGCCACGGGATGTCACCACCCCAGTATTCAGGGACGCTTGTTTTGGGCGTACCACCGCCTATAAGGTCGATATTTTCTGAGAGTTTAGATTTCATATCCAAATGCCCCCAGTCTTCTGCGAATTTCATCCTCTAACTCATGTGAACGTTTGAACATCTCGGACAGTTCACTTGTCAGCCGTGCCATCTTCTCCTCAAACGGCTCCCCGTCGTCCTCCTGCTCCTCAATACCGACGTACCTCCCAGGTGTGAGTATGAAGTCTTGCTTTGCTATATCTTCCGTAGTAACAGCGGCGCAGAAACCCTTTATATCTTCGAGTTTTCCCTCATCGAAGGCCTCAAAGGTGGCAGCAATCTTAGCAATGTCTTCCGTGGTCATCTCACGTAAGCGTCGATTGACCATCGTCCCCATTTTGCGGGCATCGATAAACAATGTCTTGTCTTTTTGCTTTTTGTTTCGACTGATGAACCATAGAGAAACGGGAATCTGGGTTGTGTAGAATAGCTGAGTAGGCATGGCAATAATTGCTTCCACCAGATCATCCTCTAAAATTCTGCGACGGATATCTCCCTCACCGCCACTTTGAGATGAGAGCGATCCATTCGCAAGGACCATACCGATTTTCCCATTCGGCGACAGATGATGAATCATATGTTGCAACCATGCAAAGTTAGCATTTCCTGATGGTGGCAAACCATATTTCCAGCGCGGATCGTCATTAAGGGAGCCATCGTTCCAATCCGAAAGGTTGAACGGTGGATTTGCTAGGATGAAGTCTGCTTTTAACTGGGGATGCAGATCTTTGTGAAAAGTATCTGCATTGTATCCTCCAAGGTCTGCTTCAATACCATGAATTGCAAGGTTCATTAGTGCCATCTTACGAGTTGTGGGGTTGGAGTCTTGACCGAATACAGATAAGTTATTGATATTGCCTGAGTGATGCTTAACAAAGTCAGCAGATTGGACAAACATACCACCAGAACCGCAACAAGGGTCGTATACTCGTCCTTTAAACGGCTGTAAAACTTCAACAAGTGTTCTTACGACACATGATGGTGTAAAGAATTCGCCCGCTCGCTTACCTTCCTGTTCTGCGAATTTTGAAAGACAATACTCATATGCACGGCCAAGAAGATCTTTGTCACTTCCATGGTCAACCATTTGAATATTAGTAAACAGATCGACTACATTACCAAGACGACGTTTATCTAATTCACTACGGGAATAGTTTTTGGGGAGTATATCCTTCAGCCGTTTATTTTCCTTTTCAATTGCCCTCATCGCATCGTCGATTACTGAACCAATCTCCTCCTTATGAGCTGCTTCGGAGATTACACTCCAGCGAGCAGAAGGTGGCACGAAAAAAACATTTACTTCCGAGTAGGCATCCTTATCCTCAACGTCGTCATCATCAGCTTCAAGTTCCTCGTAACGTTCTTCGAACTTGTCGGAAATATACTTTAGAAAAATAAGCCCAAGTACGATATGTTTGTATTCGGCCGCATCCATGTTGCCACGCAAAATATCTGCAGCTGCCCAGATTTGTTGTTCGAAGCCGATATTGGCTGTGTTGCTTCCATTTGCCATTTATTTAGCCTCCTTATCCATTGGTACTAGTTCCATAATGTCAGTGATGTCACAATCAAGAGCACGGCATATTTTTATTAAAATCTCCGTGTTTATGTTCTCATTGCGTCCAAGTTTTGCGATGGTTGAAGGACTGATACCGGCCATCTGTCTAAGATCTTTTTTCTTTAAATCTCGGTCTATTAAGAGCTTCCAAAGTTTTTTATAGCTAATAATCATTGCCCTTCACCTCTATTAGGATTGATATCACAAATTCATACATATGTTAATTATAATCAACCATCTTTGACATAGCAATAATTAGTTTGCGAAATCGTAATATTAGTATGGTAAGAAGTATTTTTATAATAAAAAAGCCGATCAGAAAGATTTCTGTCGGCATTATTGGTTTCTCATGAGATGCTATTATTTTCGTTCCACAAACCATTTTCCAAGGTTTGTTCCGCTGATATTTGGACTCCGCTCAAAGAAAAGATAACTCTGATGACCATTGATTTGGACCGTATAACGATCACCTTGTCCTCCAGCTTTCAGCGCTGCTACTGGGCGAACATCCAAGATCTTTTCGATGGAATATTCACGGCCATCTTCCCAGCGGAGGCGTCTTGGGAAAAGATTTCCGTCTTCGGAGAAGGAAGCAATAACGGCAACATAGACTTTAGCCTGTGAAGTCACGTGTCCTCACCCCGATCCGAAAGGTGCTTCAGAAAATTGCTGTTGGACTGGATCGGAGATTCGATCAGCCATCCCTTGCGCTTGAGAATCCGGAATTTAAAGTCAAGCAGTTCAGGGGGTACTTCAAGTTCCTTGGCGACCGAGAAGAAGAAGGTGTCCTCACTGAGCAGTTCTGTGACCTCATCATCTTCCAGCAGGTATTCAGCAGCGAACAGATTAGCTTCATACTCCATCTGGGAGGATGTATCATACAATGCAAAATCGTGGAAAGCCTTCATCTTTGCTGCTTCATGGTGAAGGACAGCATGACCGATTTCATGGGCCAGGATAATCCGTTGGATCGGCTCCGGCAGGTCGCTGTTGATGGTGATGTGCTTTTTTCTTGATTGTCGCAGAAAGAACCCTTTGCACGATTTCTCTGTACGGCCAAGTGGCATTACTTGAACGATGATCCCCATGGCTTCAGCCAGCTTCCAAGGATCTGGCTCATCATATTTTCGCATTATGCGAGACACTTCCCGGCAAATTATCTCTATCGACATGTAATCACCTTCAAATGATATAAAATCAAACACTCATCCCGCTAACGATCCCTCACTATCATTAAATCAAAGTGTTGGTACAAAAATACGGACAGTGAACGATGAAATGGTCGGCTGGTTGGAAATAAAGAACGAAAAAATTCTTAATCCGTTTCCTTTTTACGGCCATAGGTTTTTCGGGCTTCTTCCTTACACTTCAAATAAGCCTTCATGACAGCTTCAAAAAAAGCATCCTTGGCCTCCTGATCCAGGGCTCCACCAGCAAACAAGGCTACATTCTGCTCCAGGAGAATATCCATTTCCTTTGCTGCCTTGGGTCCCAGTCGTTCCCGAGCTTCCTCAATGTAGGGAGCTTTTTCTATGCCGTATTTTGGGTCTGTGATCTCATCATTGAGCAGAAAGTCTACGGATACCTGAAGGGCCGCAGCCAGCTTTCTGGCGATATTTCCACGAGGCTTGGTATCCGTCGTTTCATATGCAGCAATGGAACGTTTTGAAACGCCGACAAGCTCACCCAGTTGCTGCTGATTGAGCTTCAATTCCTCCCGAGCTTCTTTGATCTTCTCTGAGAAAGTTTTCATTTCCTTGCCTCCCGTAATGAATATAACTTCGTCAACTTCATTTTTGTATTGACTATTCTTCATTAGCCTGTTAATATTGAGCTACAAGATGAAGTTAACTTCATTATACCTTCGCAAACTTCATCTGTCAACGAAGAAGTTATAGAAACCCTTGGAAGGAGTGGCTTTTTATGAGTAAGGACCGCGCAATTCTACATTGTGACCTGAACAGCTTTTATGCATCCGTAGAAATCATGCTGAATCCAACACTGCGAGATAAAGCCATTGCAGTCTGCGGATCAACAGAGGACCGCCATGGCATCGTCCTGGCCAAATCCGAAAAAGCCAAGAAAGCAGGCATCAAGACAGGCATGGTCAACTGGGAAGCCAGACAGAAATGCCCAGGTCTCATCATGGTTCCACCGCAATATGAGCAGTATTTGAAATACTCAAAGCTTACCCGGGAGATCTATCAACGCTATACGGATCAGGTTGAGCCCTATGGCATGGATGAATGCTGGCTGGACGTGACCGGCAGTCAAGGCGTCTGTGGAAGTGCTCTCTCCATCGCGGAGGAAATCCGGCGCACAACCCGAGAGGAGTTAGGTCTTACCGTCAGTATCGGTGTGTCCTACAACAAGATTTTCGCTAAGCTTGGCAGCGACATGAAGAAGCCGGACGCGATCACGGTCATCACTCGCTGTGACTATCAAGAGAAGGTCTGGCCGCTGCCGGTTTCTGATCTCTTTTATGTAGGACGAGCAACGGACAAGAAACTTGCCCGCTACGGCATCCGAACCATTGGAGAGCTGGCCAGAGCACCCAGGGATTTTCTAAAGAGTACCCTCGGAAAGAACGGTGAAATGCTTTGGTTCTTTGCCAATGGCGAGGATTTATCCCGAGTCATGCCAAACGACTTTCAATCACCGGTAAAATCCATCGGTCATGGCACGACCTGCATCTCAGACCTGGAAACCAATAATGAGGTTTGGAAAGTCATGCTCCACCTGACCCAGGACATCAGCCATCGGCTGCGAGTCCATGACATGAAAGCCAATGGCGTCCAAATCACAGTGAAGGACAATACCCTATCCTATCGTCAATATCAGATGCAGTTGCCCATGGCGACCCAAAGCCCCATGGAGATCGCCTCAGCGGCACGGCTTCTGTTTGAAAATAACTACGACTGGCATACATTTGTGCGGGCAGTAACTGTTCGCGCCATCAACCTCGAACCCAAATTCATGCCACAGCAGCTGATGCTCTTTGATGATGCTGCCAGACGGGCCAGGCTGGAACAACTGGATGATACCATCGAGACCATACGAGGTCGCTTTGGGAAATGGTCGATTTATTCAGCCTCCCTGTTAGGCAGTATGAAAACATCTGGAGACAGCAGTCATGAGGTCATCATGCCCGGCATCATGTACGCCTAGTACAGGAGGGATACCCAATGAGAACCGTCCAGATCAAATGCAATCGTGAAAGAAGACTCTTTGACACCATAGAAGGCTCAAAACTGAAGATCCTGATCAAATGCAGCAACACAAAGGTCTGCCCCTTCAAGTCTGACTGTCTAAGAACCACCGAGATCGTCCTTGGAGCAGAGAAAGAAGCCTTCGACGAATTCTTCAAACCCATCAATTGTCCCCACTGTGGGAAACGACTTTTCGATGTCACTACTGACAGCGTAGGCATTGTCACCATCAAATGTGAGATGTGTGGAAAAGTCGCAACCATTCCGGTCATCGCAGACCAGGGATAAACTCATTATCTGATTATGGAGCACCGGCGCACTTTTCGAAGTAGCGACCACCGCACGAGCAGGTAATGAACAACTGAATATCAATCGATACCGAGCACCGGAGCCGATTCACTGAGCTACCACCGCCGGATGATTACTCAATTGAGAGGATCATCCGGCCTTTTTTATTCAGTAATCAGCTTTTTTTGGCAGTGTATCACCAATGACAGGCTCCGCGCCAAAAGGAGCCTGTCATGTTTATTTTTAGCCAAATGAATAGAGCTGGCTGTCTTGTCTCACCGAGATGCCGCAGCCCGCCGCCTCCTTCTTGTTCGCCGCTAACAAGCCAACAACGAGAAGGAGAATAAAAATGAAAAAGATTAATCTGCGGGAAGTATACCCGTTCTATGAGAATGACTGTTTTGTCATAGTCGATGATGAGATCGCTGAGATCTTTGAAGATTCCAAACGCAAAGAGCTGAATTATCAACGAAAGGTCTACTGGAACAAGGCCCACTACTCCTTGGATCGGGACGACGGGATCGAGCATGACGCAATTTTTGTCTCCCTGTCACCCTATGAGATCTATGAGCGGAAGATGACGAAGCAGGAGCTTCATGCTGCCATTGCCAAGCTGCCGGATATCCAGGCCAAACGAATCTATGCCTACTACTTTCTGGAGATGAGCAAGACTGAGATTGCCCAAGCAGAAGGCGTCAGTGTTATGGCTGTCTGCAAGTCCATTAGCCAAGGACTGAAGACTTTAGAAAAAGAATTGAAAAATTTTGAGGAATAGGGTTTATAAATGACCTTCAAATCTCATGGCTTATGAGAGGGACTTTTATCTTCTCATAAAATCGATCTTTGACAAGTTCATATAGGAGAACCGGATACTTTTGGTGCACGAGCCGGAAGGACAAGCCAGGCAGCAGGTACGCCATGACCTTCGTTTAAGAAGAGAGCGAGACATACCCATGCTGCAGGTCGATCTTGGCAGATCGGCTGGCCATGACCTTGTGCATCAGATAATGATACTTCCGTATAGTCACAGTCCGAGCGTGATCAAACCGTCGCAGGCAATGAGTACGGCCCGCCATCAGAATGGAGGGAGGTGAAAGTCCTATGAGAGCGTAAGCCCACGCTTGTCCGGTCCATCCAAAGAACCAGAATCAAATACAGCAGCCGCACTGCATTCAGGCATTCTTAATGATGCTTCATCCTACGCGGTGCGGCTGCTTTGATTTTCATGTCAATTTTATTGATGGTTATATTCCACTGCATCGACAACATTGTCGCATGAAACCGAAACGTGATACCCTCACCTTAAGTTCATCATCCCTGCAGAATTAAATAAAACCCCTGCATTCATCCTGGACATACCAAACCGCCGGGGCGCTTTTACCGACGGCTTGGTATATTCAGGAGATCCATCCTGAGAAAGAAAGGAGAAAACTAAAAATGACAACCGAAAGAAAATTCACCATCGAACCATCAAGATTTATTCATGCTGAAGAAGTCGCAGAGATTTTAGGTGTGTCGGTATCCTCTGCGTACCGGATCATCAAGCGTCTTAACAATTCTCTTAAGGACCAGGATAAAATCACCGTGGCCGGTAAGATCAGCAGACGCTATTTTGAAGAGAAAGTGATGCTGTAAATTCTAAACACGCAAAGCCACATGACACGAGATTTCATGGTTCAGTGCTTTGCGGCCAGAGAGGGTGATGCTATGCCAACCTATAAAAATGAAGCCACCGGCAGCTGGTATTGTGCCTTTTACTATACCGACTGGTTAGGCAACCGAAAAAAGAAAAAGAAGGAAGGCTTTAAAACCCAAAGAGAAGCCAAGACTTTCGAACGACAATTCATTGAGAAGGCGGAAGCCAGTCCCGACATGTCCTTTGGCACCCTGGTGTCCATCTACATGGAGGATTGTAAGACACGGCTCAAGCCAACCACCTACAGTGGCAAGGAATGCCTCATCAACACAAAGCTGCTGCCTTTTTTCGAAGAGATGCCCATCAACAAAATTGAACCCGCAACGATTCGCAAATGGCAAAATACCTTGATGGAGGATGAGAGCGACTATTCACAAACTTATTTGAAAACCATCCACAACCAGATCTCCGCCATTTTTAACTTTGCCTCCAAGTATTATAAGCTTCAAACCAACCCTGCCAGAGTGTGCGGCAGCATGGGTAAGAAAAATGCAGAGTCCATGTTGTTCTGGACTGTAGAGGAATTCAGAAAATTTCTCCCCTTTGTCTCGGATAAGCCAGTTTCAAAGCTGGCCTTTGAAATCCTGTTTTGGACGGGTATCCGATCGGGTGAATTGTTGGCATTGACCTTGAACGATTTTGACTTTGATGCCAAAACATTGTCTATCACAAAAAACTACGCTCGCCATGAGGGCGAAGATCTGATCATGGAACCCAAGACACCCAAGAGTCGCCGCCTGATCGCAGTGCCAACCTTTCTCTGTGCTCTGGTCCAGAAATACGCCGAGCAGCTTTATGATTACGAACCAAACGAAAGGCTTTTCCCGGTGACCAAATCCTATTTGCACAGTGAGATGACACGAGGGACGAAGAAATCTGGCATCAAACGCATTCGCGTACATGATCTGAGACATTCCCATGCCTCCATGCTGATTGAGGAAGGTTTTTCAGCCCTCCTGATCTCAGAAAGACTGGGACACGAAAGCATAGAAACAACGCTTCAGACCTATTCCCACCTTTATCCCAATAAGCAGATCGAGGTCGCCAATCGCTTGGATCAAATGAATAAACCAGATAGTCCAATTGAATAATTACAAAAGGACCTGTAGTACGCTTTTAGTACGGTCACCAAAAAGCAAACCCTGAAACCAAGTTATATCAATGGTCTCAGGGTTTTTAACTGCTATTCCCACTCGATAGTGCTTGGCGGCTTGCTCGTTATGTCATATACAATACGGTTAACGTGGCTTACCTCGTTAACTATCCTGGTAGAAATTCTCTCCAATACGTCATGTGGAATTCTTGCCCAGTCGCTGGTCATTCCGTCGGTGCTTGTTACAGCCCTTAGTCCGATGGTGTAGTCGTAGGTTCTCTCATCGCCCATGACCCCAACGCTTCTGTTGCCGGGAAGCACTGCAAAGTACTGCCAGATCTCTTGATCTAGGCCTGATTTTTTGATCTCGTCTCTAAATACGAAATCTGCTTCCTTTAAGATATCGAGCTTTTCCTGGGTTATCTCTCCCATTATCCTTATTGCAAGGCCCGGTCCCGGGAAAGGCTGTCTCCATACAAGGTCTTTAGGTATGCCTATCTCTTCTCCTACGGCTCTAACTTCGTCTTTAAACAGGTCTCTAAGAGGCTCTATAAGCTCAAAGCCAAGATCCTCAGGAAGTCCTCCAACGTTGTGGTGGCTTTTTATCACAGCCGCGTCTTTAGTCCCGCTTTCTATTACATCGGGATAAATTGTTCCCTGGAGAAGATAGTCTATTCCTTCAAGCTTCTGGGCTTCCTCTTCAAATACCCTGATGAACTCTTCTCCGATAATCTTTCTCTTCGTCTCAGGATCTGATACGCCTTTAAGCTTATTTAAAAATCTTTCCTGGGCATTTACCCTGATGAAGTTCATGTGGAAACGCTCTTTAAATATCTTTTCCACCTGGTCTCCTTCGTCTTTTCTGAGAAGGCCGTGGTCTACAAAGATGCAGTGAAGATTGTCCCCTATAGCTTTGTGTACGAGTACGGATGCAACGGAAGAGTCTACCCCGCCGCTTAACGCGCAGAGTACTTTTTTGTCTCCAACAAGTTCCTTAACCTTTTGAATCTCTTCCTGGGCAAAGTTTGCCATTGTCCACTCACCGGAGCAGCCGCAGATGTCATATAAGAAGTTAGATAAAATCTGTCTTCCAAATTGGGTATGCTCTACTTCCGGGTGGAACTGAACTGCATATAGACGCTTTTCTTCGTTTTCCATAGCCGCTACAGGACAGGTTTCCGTCTTTGCAGTAACTGCAAAGCCCTGTGGGACATCCTTAATGTAGTCTGTGTGGCTCATCCAGCAGATGGAGCTTTCCCCAACACCCTTAAGGATCTTGCTTTCTTTAAGGATATGAAGCTCTTTTTTCCCATATTCTCTGATATCCGGTCTTGCTACGAATCCGCCAAGGAGGTTTGCCATAAGCTGAGCTCCATAGCATATGCCAAGCACGGGTATTCCCAGTTCAAATATCTCTTTGTCGCAAGTAGGAGCCTTGTCAGCATATACGCTTGAAGGACCTCCAGTAAATATTATGCCCTTGGGGTTTTTCTCTTTTATCTTTTCTATGGAGGTGTCGTAAGGCAGGATCTCGCAGAAAACCTTCTCTTCTCTGACCCTTCTAGCAATCAATTGATTGTATTGCCCTCCGAAATCCAGTACTATTACCAACTCGTGATTTTCCATTTTTCCTCCCGCATCAATAATTGGCGCTGCTATAGTTAGAAGGCTCTTTTACAATGGAGACATCGTGAGGATGGCTTTCCTTCAAACCTGCGCTTGTTATTTTTATAAACTCTGTGTTTTCTTTAAGCTCATTGATGTTTTTAACTCCGCAGTATCCCATGCCGGCTCTTAATCCGCCGATCATTTGGAATATGCTGTCCGCCAAAGGCCCTTTGTAAGGCACTTTGCCCTCCACTCCTTCAGGAACCAGCTTCCTTTGACCTTCCTGGAAGTACCTGTCCGAGCTGCCTTGTTTCATGGCAGCCTCCGAGCCCATGCCTCTGTACGCTTTAAAGCTTCTTCCCTGGTAGATCATCATCTCTCCGGGGCTTTCCTCAGTTCCGGCAAAAAGTCCGCCTATCATAACACAGTCGGCTCCTGCGGCTATGGCTTTTACCACATCCCCTGAGAACTTGATTCCTCCGTCTGCAATAACCGGCACTCCGTATTCCTTAGCAACTTCGGCACAGTCCATAATAGCTGTAATCTGGGGAACTCCGATACCTGCTATTACTCTCGTGGTGCATATAGATCCCGGTCCGATGCCCACTTTTATTGCGTCCACTCCCGCTTCTATCAAGTCTCTTGCTGCAGAAGCGGTTGCGATGTTTCCTGCGATAAGCTGGGTATCCGGGAATTTGGTTTTAATCGTTCTTACCATCTCCACCACGCCCACTGAGTGTCCGTGAGCAGTATCCAGCACGATGACGTCTGCGTTTGCCTCAATTAGAGCCTTTGCTCTTTCAAGGCTATCCTTGCTGACTCCTACAGCTGCACCTACAATCAGCCTGCCGTTGCTGTCCTTTGCAGAGTTTGGATACTTGATTGCCTTTTCGATATCCTTTATTGTTATCAAGCCTTTTAAGTAGAAGTTGTCATCTACTATAGGAAGCTTCTCGATTTTATGACGCTTCAAGATTTTTTCAGCTTCCTCAAGGGTAGTTCCCTCAGGGGCTACAACAAGGTCCTCTTTTGTCATTGCGTCTTTTATTTTCTTTAAAAGGTCATTTTCAAATCTAAGGTCTCTGTTGGTTATGATTCCAACAAGCTTTCCTTCTTCTGTTATAGGCACGCCGGAAATATGGTATCTTTCCATTAGCTCAAGAGCGTCTCCTATTATATGTTCCGGACTTAAAAAGAAAGGATCTACGATTACGCCGTGTTCGCTTCTTTTAACCTTGTCAACTTCCATTGCCTGGTCTTTGATGTCCATGTTCTTGTGGATTATTCCAATTCCACCCTGTCTTGCAATTGCTATTGCAAGCTTAGCTTCAGTAACAGTATCCATGCCTGCACTGGCTATTGGAATGTTAAGCTTGATTTTTTTTGTCAAAACTGTGCCTATTTCCACCTGATGAGGCAGAATTTCGGATTTTGAAGGCACTAAAAGCACGTCGTCGAAGGTCAACCCTTCTCTAATCATTTTACTCATTTTTTCCCTCCTATTTTAATTCAATGTGCGTACGCACGTTATGCAGCGTTTTGAAAAGCAATGCTTGCTTTTATGAAAACAGTCATTTTGATTGCAAAAAAGACAAATAGCTCTTTCTACTTGTCTTAAGATATTGTAAAATACCCTAGCTTATAGTCGAAAAATTTACGGTTTTTCGGTAGAGACTTCCAGGCCATATCCCTGATTTTATATAAGATAGCTGCGATTGGTTTATGATATTTTTATAAGTATAGTATTGTTCAATTTATTTGTCAATAAGAATCAATATAAATGAATATTCTGAAAATTCCCTATGAACAAAGGACCTTCCATATATGTGAAGGTCCTGGAAATTATATCTGAAGTTTTAAATCACCATCTTTGATCCAATTCATTTTTCTTAAGAGCTCAGACACCGCTAGGGTAATAATAGCTGGCAGCAAGAAGTGGAGCAGTATGATTCCCATCCAAACAAAGCCCGTCCCCCCCATTGCCTCTAAAGTTCCAAACTGGCCTACAAAACCGCTTGTACCCATACCCGATCCATATGGCACGTTTTCCATCTTAAAAAAGACTGTGGCCACAGGACCTAGGATTGCGGATGAGATGATGGGCGGTATCCACACCTTGGGATTTTTAACTATGTTGGGCATCTGAAGCATGGAGGTGCCTATTCCCTGAGCCAACAATCCACCCATTTTATTTTCCTTGTAGCTCATTACCGCAAAGCCTACCATTTGGCAGGCACAACCTACTGTCGCCGCGCCTGCAGCCAGTCCGCTTAATGACAGCATCAAACCTATTGCTGCAGAACTGATCGGAAGGGTTAGGGCGATGCCCATCAGGACAGAAACGATAATCCCCATCGGTATGGGCTGCTGCTCAGTTGCCCACATGATTACCTGACCGAATCCTGTCATAAACGCGGCTATCACAGGCCCTACGAAAAATGCAGCCATTCCACCGGTTATAATAGTTGTTGCAGGTGTTATTATTATGTCCACCTTAGTTTCCTTTGAAACAAGCTTTCCGAATTCAGCACCGACTATTCCCGCTAACAGTGCAGATACCGGGTCTCCACCGATCATCCCGTTGATGGCAGATGCAAATATTACAAGAGGGGGAGCCTTTAGGGCATATGCTACGGCAACTGCAATTGCCGGTGCCGTCATCGCCCTGGCCGCCGGCCACACTACATCTGTTAAGAAGGCTATCTTAAGAACTACGCCAATCTGGTTTAATATGCTGCCGATTATAAGAGTGGCAAACAAGGCATAGGCCATAAATCCCAAAGTGTCAATAAGATATCTTTTGACTGTGAACCGTATATCTTTCTTAGCTAAAAAATCATTTATCTTTCCCATCTCCAGCTCCTCAAATAAAATTTAATTGAATAATTCCATCTGTAAATTTTATACCAAGGCATGACATCTGTCAATACAGCTGTATTAACAATAAAAAACCCTGTACCATTTCTAGTACAGGGTAGTTATGTTACATCATTGGCATTCCGCCGCCCATGCCGCCTGGCATAGCCGGTTCGTCTTTAGCAATCTCCACAACAGCAACCTCAGTTGTAAGGAACATTGCAGAAACGCTTGCCGCGTTTTGAATCGCAGAACGGGAAACCTTAGTAGGATCGATGATGCCTGCCTGGAACATGTCAACATACTGTCCGTTGGCAGCGTCAAAGCCCATTCCCTCTTCTTTGTTCTTAAGGTTCTCCACTACTACAGAACCTTCCAAACCTGCATTTGCAGCGATTTGTCTGATTGGCTCTTCGATAGCTCTTCTTATGATGGATGCGCCTGTCTTTTCGTCTCCTTCAAGAGTCTCTAAAAGTGCTTCCAAAGGTTTTATCGTATTGATGTAGGCTGTACCTCCACCACTTACCACGCCTTCTTCCACAGCAGCTCTTGTCGCGTTAAGTGCATCTTCAATTCTGTATTTTCTTTCCTTAAGCTCAGTTTCAGTGGCAGCACCAACCTTGATTACTGCAACTCCGCCAGCAAGCTTTGCCAGTCTTTCCTGAAGCTTTTCTCTATCATACTCAGAATCGGTTTCCGGAATCTGCTTTCTGATCTGGTTGATTCTTTCTTCAACCGCTTCTCTTTGTCCTTCACCTTCAACGATGATCGTGTTTTCCTTGTCGACTTTGATCTGTCTTGCTCTACCAAGCTGCTCTACAGTCACGTTCTTAAGCTCAAGTCCCAGCTCGTCTGAAATAACCTCAGCGCCTGTTACTGCTGCGATGTCAGAAAGCATTGCTTTTCTTCTGTCCCCAAATCCTGGAGCTTTAACCGCTACGCAGTTGAAAGTTCCTCTTAATTTGTTTACCACCAATGTAGCAAGAGCTTCTCCCTCTACATCTTCAGCGATTATAAGAAGCTTTCCGCCTTGCTGTACGATCTGCTCCAAGATAGGAAGGATTTCCTGAATGTTATTGATTTTTTTATCTGTAACCAAAATGTAAGGGTTGTCAAGGACAGCTTCCATTTTGTCAGTATCTGTTACCATGTAAGAAGAAAGGTATCCTCTGTCAAATTGCATTCCTTCTGTGAATTCAAGCTCAGTGTCCATAGACTTGCCTTCTTCAACAGTGATGACTCCGTCGTTGCCTACCTTTTCCATAGCATCTGAAATCAATTGTCCGATAGTTCTATCAGCAGCTGAAATAGAAGCTACCTGTGTGATTTCTTCTTTATTCTCAACCTTTTTGCTCTTAGTCTTAAGCTCGTCCACAACTACGGTGACAGCTTGTTCGATGCCTTTTTTAAGTCCCATAGGGTTTGCACCGGCTGCAAGGTTTTTAAGTCCCTCTCTGATGATCGCCTGAGCAAGAAGGGTAGCAGTAGTAGTACCGTCACCTGCAACGTCGTTCGTCTTTGTTGCAACTTCCTTTACAAGCTGAGCTCCCATGTTTTCAAACTGGTCTTCAAGCTCGATCTCCTTTGCAATTGTAACACCGTCGTTTGTTATGATAGGCGAACCAAAGCTTCTAGATAAAACTACATTTCTTCCCTTTGGTCCCAAAGTGATTTTTACAGTATCAGCAAGCTTGTCCACGCCGTTGACCAGTGCGGTTCTTGCATCGCTAGAAAATTTTAAATCCTTAGCCATTAATCTTTCCTCCTATAAGTTGTATTCAATGTGATTATTCTACTATCGCTAAAATATCGTTCTGACGTACTATCAGGTATTCTTCTCCGTCAACTTTGAATTCAGTTCCGGAGTACTTGGAAAATACTACCTTGTCACCGACTTTAACTTCCAATGCTACCTTTTTTCCGTCTAAAACTTCACCGCTTCCAACTGCGATAACTTCACCTTCCTGTGGCTTTTCCTTTGCACTTCCAGGTAATACGATTCCGCTTGCAGTAGTAGCCTCTTCTTCTTTGACTTTAAGAACAACTCTGTCTCCCAATGGTTTCAACATGCTCTAATAACCTCCTTGTACGATAAAGTTTCTTTTTTTATTGTTAGCACTCATTGAGACTGAGTGCTAATTGCATCTATAATGATACAAAATATAAATAAAAATGTCAACATAAAATGCTGACATTTTCCCTTAATTTCAAATCAAATTCATAAAAAAACCAATTAACACCGGCACGAATACCGCAGGCAGCATATTGCCAAGCTTCAGCCTCTTGATTTTGAGCATGTTTATCCCTATGCCAAAAATTAAAACTCCTCCAACTGCGGTCATTTCCACTATTACTTCCTGAGCCAAAAATGGCTTGATTAGACCCGACAGCAATACTATAGTCCCCTGATAAACGAAGACGGATATTGCCGAAAGCACCACTCCTATCCCCATGGCGGATGCAAATATCACCGACATTATCCCATCAAGAAATGACTTTGCAAATAAAATCTCGTGATTTCCCTGTAAACCGCTTTGAAGCCCTCCCATTATCGCCATGGCACCCACGCAAAAAAGGAGGGAAGCCGTGACGAATCCCTGGGTTACATTTGCAGAATTTTTCATTCTCCTCTGAAAGAAGTCTCCAAGATCGTTAAGCTTTTTTTCTATATCGATTGCCTCTCCAATCAGTGCCCCCAAAGCAATGCTCGCAAATAATATAAGAGGATTTTGAGTGGTTATTCCCTGACTGACCCCGTAGACCATTATGCTAATTGCCAAGGCCTCCACCATGAGATCGCTGAATCTGTCCGCTATTTTATTTTTAAAGGCAACTCCAAAAATACTCCCTGCTATTATTGCCAATGTATTCACTATATTACCGGTCATTTTACCTCTCCTGTCTCCAATTGATTCTCTCTTGCATAGTAAAACAGATACTGCTGGGCAAAGCCTGCCAAGTCCCCCCACATTTCCCGAGCAATGCTCTTGATTTCATCAGGCTTTGAATCTTTTTTCAGGTAAAGGGCTTCCGTCACCCTTTTTACCCACACATCCACCGGATAGCTTTCGTATTTAGCTCCTCCGTAGAGCAGGACGCAATCTGCGACTTTAGGCCCTACCCCTTTTATTTTCATGAGTTCTTTGGCTCCTTGTTGATAATTCATTTTTCTGATGGAGCCTATGTCCACTTCACCCAAGTGCACTTTTTCCACTGCATCTATTATGTAACCGGCTCTGTAGCCGCATTTTATATCCCCCAAATCATCACACCCTGATCCATAGATATCCTCAGGATTGGGAAATGCAAAAATAACGTGGCCTTTATATTCTACCGGGTTCCCAAAAATGCTGCAGAGACCGTCCACTATTTTTTTAATTCTTTTTATATTGTTGTTGCTGGATATTATAAAGGAGACCAGGGCTTCCCATTCATCTTGAAGCAAGATCCTAATGCCATTGCCGTATTGTGTAGCTTTAATCATATTTTTTTCTGTGGAGACCTTCTCTATTATCTCTCCGTAATCTCGCCTAAGGTCAAGATAATCCATCCAATAATTCTCGAAGGTGTCCCTGTCCGTGCCTCTGAATATAAATCTGTCACTTTTCTGTTCAATTTCAAGCACCCTGCCCCTTGAAACTCCCAAATACCCGTTTTCGTAAACTTTATTCCACCTGAAGCACTGTCCGCACTCAAAAGTCTGCTCCAGGTCAAATTCAGTTATCTTGGCTTGGATTTCATTATTCATTACTGAAAAATCCTTTAACAATGTATTTCCTCCATTCGTGAGAATGTAATTTAACAACACTTCTAAAACTTATGTTATAATTAAGCTGATATTTTATAGCATAATACTTTCACAAAGGAGTTTCAAGATGTTCGTTCAAAATACCCTAAAAACAATAACAAATAGCCTTCTGCTGATTTTTTTGCTCGTAGCAAGCACCCTGTTGAATGCAGCTGAATTTTTGCAGTATTTCATAGCTGATAACACTCACAGCTTTCTGGAGCTCCCCCTGGAGACCGCATCCGCTGTGGAATTCTTTGTTCAACTTATCCTGACCCTATTGGTACTTGCCATAAGCATTTGGATGATCAGGATGCAAAAAGACAGCGTCTTAATAAATTATTTCATATGCGTCTGGTTCATGGCAATCAATATATTCAAGCTGATATTTTACATTCCTAACATCAGTTTTGATCATGAGTACATTTGGTTTGCTTTAAAGCAGTTTATCCCTCTGATTCCATGTGGCTTGATAACTGCAATGGCATTTTTGAAGCTGACTGATTTAAAATACGAAAAATACTGACCTTGCCTTGATCACAAAATAGAAAATGCCCAGATGGGCATTTTCTATTTTGTGAATTTATTTATTATCGCTTTAGCCAGGTTTTCTATAGTTACCTTTTTTTCCATGCTGGTATTTCTTAGATACTTGTAAGCATCTTCCTCAGAACAGTGCTTCATTTCCATGATTATTCCCTTGGCTCTTTCTATTGTCTTTCTGTCTGCAAGGGTCTTCTTAAGCTTTAATATTTCGCTTTCAAGGCTTACAAGCCTTTTACCAAATATCATCGCCCCTTTTACCATTTTATTGAGCTCGCTTGACTCAACTGCTTGGTTTATAAAGTTAAATATCCATCCCTTTTCAATCCAATCTGTAAAGTCCGCCCTTGGCTGGCTGGTTACGAGTATGACAGGGCAGATTTTTTCAGCGTAAACGGCGTTTACAATATCTAACGTCCTGAACCCTTTGATTTCTTCGTCTATTATGATCAGATCTACATTCCTCGATCTTGCAGCACGAATCAGAGCATTGCCTTCTTCGAATTCTATCGTTTGAAAACCGTTTTTTTTCATCAAGCCCAAAACGGCAGTCTCTGTTTTTTTATTGGTTAGACCTATTATCACAGTACCCATTATCATATTTTTTACCTGCCTATTTATGTTATAATTAATATAATTTCTTCTATTATAAAGCATTCATCTACTAAAATAAATATTTGGAGTGTTATTTATGACCAAAAAATTTTTTTTAATCCTTTTAATTCCATTATTATTGCTCTCATCATGCTCAAAAGACTATGTAAATGACAGCGAAGGCCAGATACCTTTCCCTGAACACTCTCCAGTCCTGACTGATGGAGAGTACTTTGCTTCCTTCGAGCACGGTAACAACGAAGGTTATCGTCCTGAAATGACGGTCACTGTAAAAGAAGGTCTCATCACTCGGGTAAATTACCGTGAGGTTTCTTTGGATGGAAAGGACAAAATATCTGACGCCGAATATTTCGAAGCCTTCAAGGAAGAGCACAACCTAGACCTCCAAGCCTTATATCTGCGCCTTTACACCAACCTTATAAAAAACCAGAGCACCAACAGCCTGCCCTCTACCGGGGATTTCCCCGACATGCGAAATTATTTCAAGAAACTCTCAGACAGCATAATCCTAAGCGCCAGGAGAGGCTTAACCGACCCTTCCTTGATATCCATGGATGATATCTATTATGAAACCGGCGAATACGACAGCAACGGCTACAACGGCAGAATTTCAATAACCTATATCAACAACGTAATTATCGATGTCAAGTATACCGAAATGAACCAAAACGACGAGCCTAAGGAGGATATGGTCGATCTTAATGAGGTATATCAGCAGCACTACGGAATGTCTCTTGGGGAAATGTTCGATTTATACACCAATCAGATAATTCAAAACAATTCAATCGCCTCCTTGGATTCAATCACAGGAGCCACAAGGACCCAGGAAAAGATAAATTCTCTTCTAGATAGCATCCGAGAAAGGAGATTCCCATTCGAAATGGAAAAAGCCGATGATTAGTCGGCTTTTTTGCTTAGATGGTTGTCAGGTACATATCAAGCTCCCACTGGCTTACCTTGGTTCTGTAGCTGTCCCACTCCTGCATCTTGTTTTCGATGTATTTAACTTGCGCATGTGGTCCTAAGGTCTCCATGAGAAGCTCATCAGCCTGAAGCTCTTGAATGGCCTCTTTTAAAGTGCCGGGCAGAGAATCTATCCCCTGTTCTTCTTTTTCCTTAAGACCCATTTCGTATACATTTGAAAATACCGGAGGCGGCGCCTCAAGGTTGTTCTTGACACCGTCAAGACCTGCAGCCAAGCTTGCAGCCAGAGCCAAGTATGGATTTGCCGACGGATCTGGGTTTCTCATTTCCACCCTGGTTGACGGTCCCCGTTTTGCAGGGATTCTTATAAGCGGGCTTCTGTTCTTGGGCGACCATGCAATATATACAGGCGCTTCATAACCGGGAACTAGTCTTTTGTACGAATTTACAGTTGGATTGGTAAGAGCTGCCATACCTCTGGCATGCTTAATAAGTCCTGCAATGTACTTGTATGCTGTGTCGCTTAACTCGTAAGGCCCATCGGGATCATAAAATGCGTTCTTTCCGTCCTTGAAAAGGGACTGGTTAAGGTGCATCCCGGAGCCGTTGATTCCAAAAATCGGCTTCGGCATGAAGGTGGCGTGCAATCCATGTCTTTGAGCGATAACCCTTACCACCATTTTAAATGTCATGATGTCATCTGCCGCCTCTAAAGCGTCTGCATATTTAAAGTCTATCTCGTGTTGTCCAGGAGCTACCTCATGGTGAGATGCTTCAATCTCAAAGCCCATCTCCTTTAAGGTCACCACCATGTCCCTTCTGGCACTCTCACCCAAGTCCACAGGAGCAAGATCAAAGTATCCTGCGTTGTCGTGAGTCTTAAGAGTAGGATAGTTGTTTTCATCAACTTCAAAGAGGAAGAACTCGCACTCGGGACCTACGTACATGGTGTAGCCCATATCCTCGGCTTCTTTTACTTTTTTCTTTAAAATATTTCTCGGGCATCCGGAAAATGGCGTGCCGTCCGGATTGTAGATGTCACAAATCAGCCTTGCTTCCCTGCCTACCTGAGGCTTCCATGGAAATACGACGAAAGTGTTTAAATCAGGCTTTAGGTACATGTCCGACTCTTCGATTCTCACAAACCCATCAATGGATGATCCGTCAAACATGATTTCGCCATCCAGTGCTTTTTCCAGCTGTTCATAACTGATAGATAGGTTCTTCATAACTCCGTTTAAATCAGTAAACTGCAAGTGAATGAACTCCACGTCCAAATCCTTCGCATTTTGTAAAATTTGGTCTTTTGTAATTGCCATATTACGCGCCTCCTTTATATTTCGTTTCATAAGCTGAGTAAAATAAAAAATATAAAAAACGCCTATCCCAGGTATCCTATGTTCCTTGAATAGACGTCATTGTCTTGTATAAACTTGTTTATGATATACATTCTATAGACAATTTCATTTGATGTCAATAGGAATCTAAATGTTTAAACTGTCTTCATTCATTAGATATGTAAGTGTGTAAAGGCTTTCGCTTATTGCTACATTTTCGATCACTACATTATCCGGCACGGAAACATCTGTCGGCGCAAAGTTCCATATTGCCCTGACATTGTTTTCTATAAGCGTGTCTGCTACGCTTTGGCTATGCTCCTTAGGCACACAAATAATGCCTATTTGTATATCATTGCTCTTTACGTATTCACCAAGATCTAAAATGTCCAGAATCTTGATGTCTCTGATCGTATTGCCAATAAGCCTTGGATTTACATCAAACATCGCTTTAAGAATAAATCCTTCTCTTTTAAATCCTTCATAGTTGGCAATTGCCTGTCCCAAGTTTCCGGCACCCACAATAACACAGTTATATGATTTGCTAAGCCCCAGTATACTTCCGATTTCCTTTTGAAGCTCTAAAACGTTATAACCGTATCCCTGCTGACCAAATCCCCCAAAGCAATTCAAGTCCTGCCGTATTTGAGATGCAGTAAGGCCCATAAGTTTTCCGAGTTCTTTTGATGATATTCTCATGACATCGTTGTGTATTAAATCTCCTAGGTATCTATAATATTTAGGCAGCCTTCTAACGACAGCCATGGAGACCTTTATTGAATTTCTCTGCATGTCAATACTCCTTTCGATCACATATAAAAACTATAATTTTAATTATAACAATGTGAATTTTTATTGTCAATTTTTTGTTTTTGTATTTTATTGTGTTTTTACTAACTTTTCAAATCCGAATACAAACTTGGGATACAATTCCATCAAACAAAGGTATAATTGAATATTCCCTAATATTATAGTAATATATTGATAGTAAAAAGGCAAAATAAACTTGGAGGAAATCATGCTAGTTAGTGCTAATAATATAGAAAAAAGCTTCGGCGTGGAAACCGTGCTGAAAAATGTAAGCTTTATGGTAGATGACAACAGCAAAATAGGGATAGTGGGCAAAAACGGCACGGGAAAGAGCACCCTGTTCAAGATAATCGCAGGAATAACCCCCTATGACAGCGGCAACATCGACTACGCCAAAAATCTGTCTATCGGATATCTTTCCCAGGAATCCAGCTTAAATGAAGACAACCGGTTATACGAAGAGGTAATATCGGTATTTGACCACATAATCGATATGGAGCGTGAAATGAGGACGCTGGAGGTAGAAATATCCAAAAATCACGACAAGGACGTGGAAAGTCTCTTAAACAAATATGCTCAGCTTACAGAAAAATTTGAAGACATGTCCGGCTACGAATACGAAAGCAGAGCCCGTGGAATATTGATTGGACTCGGCTTTGCTCTGGAAGAGTTTGACAGACCTGTCGTTGCTTTCAGCGGAGGAGAAAAAACCAGGATATCCCTTGCAAAGATGATCCTCACCAACCCGCAGCTTCTTCTTTTGGACGAGCCAACCAACTTTTTGGACATAGAAACCATCCAATGGCTTGAAAGCTACCTTAAAAATTACAGCGGATCCTTTATAATCATTTCCCACGACAGGTATTTTCTCGATTCACTCGTTACCACCGTGTTCGAAATTGAAAACAAGACCTTGACCTGCTACAACGGCAACTTCAGCGAATATGTCAGGAGGAAGCAGGAAAACCTGGAAAGCCAGCTGCATCAATACAAGCTGGAACAAAGGGAGATACAGCGCCAGGAAGAGATAATAAAGCAGTTCAGGCAGTTCAACAGGGAGAAGAGCATTAAAAGAGCTCGCAGCCGTGAAAAGATGCTGGACAAGATGCCTAAAAGCGACAAGCCGTTTATCGACAATCGCAAGGTATCAATGAAATTTGAACCTAAGATCCAAAGCTCTAAGCTTGTGCTTGAAGTGGATGACCTGGCAAAGAGCTATGATTCCAACCTGTTCAATTCCATCAGCTTCAATGTATTCCGAGGAGACAGGATAGGCATCATAGGCGCCAATGGAAGCGGCAAGAGCACAATGCTTAAAATAATCAATGGAGATTTATCTCAAGATCGCGGCAAAGTCAACTGGGGTCAAAAAGTGATCCCCGCATTTTTTAGACAAGATAATGCAGGTCTTGATCCGGATTCGACGGTACTGGACGAGGTATGGAACTGCAGGCCCAAAGCAAACGAAGGTGAAATACGCAGCATTCTATCTTATTTCAAGTTTTATGGGGATGACGCGTTCAAGCCCCTAAACGTCCTCTCCGGAGGAGAGCTCAGCAGAGTATCACTTGCAAGGACCATGCTCTCTGATGCCAACTTCATTATCATGGATGAGCCTACGAACCACCTGGACATGCCTACGGTGGACGTACTGGAAAACGCCTTGTCCGACTATACCGGCACCTTATTTATTGTCTCTCACGATAGATACTTCTTAAACAAGACGGTAAACAGGCTGTTTGTGCTCAAGGACAACCATCTGGATATTTACGAGGGCAACTACGACTACTATATCCAAAAGACCCAGGAAGCAAAAATGCTCGAGGATTTAAAAAACAGCCAGCCAGAGAAGACAAAGACTGAAATCGTTCAGGAAAAAAAGCTTAAAAACAAGCAGAAAAAAGAGCTTGCAGCACTTAAAAAAGAGATAAGCAGGTTGGAAGAATCTATAATAGTAAAGGAAGAAGAGATTTCTAAACTGGAAAAAATCATTTGCTCTGACGGTTTTTACGACGATTATGACTATTCCTGCAAAATAAATTCAGACTACGAATCTGCTAAATCACAATTGTCCCTGCTTATGGATGATTGGACGGTAAAACAAATGGAAATTGAGGAAAGTTCATAAATAATAATCCGGATCTTAAGATCCGGATTATTTCGTTTATCTTACTCTGCTGCAGGAGGGGTGAAGACTCTTGAGCCTAGTTCCCTGTCCAACATATGAAGACCTTGAGGATTCCCCTTGATCTTTTTAAGCTGAGCCAGTAAAGTGCTGAAACTCTCCTCTTCTTCTACTTGCTCGTCAACGAACCAGTTCAGAAGGCTTATGGTGGCATATTCTTTTTCTTCCTGGGCGATATCCATTAAATGGTATATCCTGGAAGATACGAACTTTTCATGCTCCAGTGAATATGCAAAAACGTCTACGATATCGTCAAAATCAGCCTTTGGATCGTCAAAGCCTTTTATGACCGCTTTTTCTCCTCTGCTGTTTAAGAATCCGTAGAATTTCATCGCATGGAATCTTTCTTCATCAGCTTGAGCTATGAACCAGGTTTCAAAACCAGGCAGGTCATTTTCCGAGCAGAAGGACGCCATGGATAGATACAAATGCGCCGAAAAGAACTCATACTTTATTTGTTCATTGATTTCATCAATAAGTTTCTTGCTTAACATATTATTACCCTCCTTAAATTTAAACTATACCTATTCATATATACCATCATCCGCTGCCTATCAAACATTTAAAAGCCCATTTATAGGTTGTTTTTTGATTTGATTTGCAATAAAGTTTTTCTTGACATCAAAAAACCTTGATTTTTAAAGGTTTCACTTTTAAGCACTCTTAAGTTTTTTCAGCGTTTTCAATGAAGTTATTAACATTTCCCGCAGTTATCCACGGACTTGTCCACAAACCAACCAGTTATCCACCTTGATTCCTCGACCTTTCAAAGACTTATCCACATTTTACCGTCCGTTTACATTCTGTTTACAAACAGGGTGTAGACAACTTTTCATGCTCTCTACCCTATCTTAAGATTTGGTTTTGCCGTTAAATTTTCAGGAGCTAAAACTCCCTTTTGGTATTTGTAATAACCGGCCCCTGCTATCATGGCAGCATTATCCGTACACAAACTGGGGACAGGGTAATCAAGAGCGATGTTATAGGCATCACACTTTTCCCTCATCATTTTTCTAAGCAGGCTGTTGCATGCAACCCCTCCCGACAAACAAACCCTATCAGTCTTATAGTCCAGGGCGGCCTTAATTGTCTTCTCTGTTAAAACCTCCACCACAGCCATTTGAAAGCTTGCTGCGATGTCTTCCGGTCTGTATTCAATGTTTTTCATCTTCATGCCGTTCAGGTAATTTAGCACTGCAGACTTTAAACCACTGAAGCTAAAATCATAGCTTTCATCCTCCAAGTATGCTCTTGGAAACTGTACGAAGTCAGGATCCCCTTCAAGCGCTGCCTTGTCAATTGCAGGTCCTCCAGGATAACCAAGACCCAGAGTCCTTGCTATCTTGTCAAAAGCTTCGCCTGCCGCATCGTCCCTCGTCTGACCTAATACATCGTAGCTGTCGTAATCTTTGACATATACCAGATGTGAATGTCCTCCCGAAGCGACCAAGGTTACAAAGGGAGGTTTTACGCTTTCATTTCCGATATAGTTTGCGCTTATATGACCGTCTATGTGATTGATTCCTACTAAGGGTTTTTTAGCAGCATAGGCAAAAGACTTCCCAAAGGATAGTCCCACCAGCAGGCTCCCTACCAAACCCGGTCCGTAGGTAGCCGCGACTGCATCTATGTCACTGTATCCAATGCCTGCTTCCTTAAATGCCATATCCACTATTGATGATATCTTTTTTACATGATTTCTAGATGCAACCTCAGGAACCACTCCTCCGAATGGCTGGTGTATTTCTATTTGTGAATAAATTATATTGGAGAGAACCTCTCTGCCATTTTTTACGATAGCTGCGGATGTTTCATCACAGGATGTTTCAATTCCCAATATTAAAACGTCTTTCATTTGTCACCTCTTTTTTTAGCATGATCCAAGAAAATAATAAAATTGCCATCATGGCGCCTGAGGAAATGATCAATATCCTCTTGACTATGTTGATAAAAAAGTTTAGCGGCACCATATTTATCAATACGCTGTCCCTTGGATCGAGAATCCAGTAGTCGTTTGAAAAGAACACCTCATGAAACAGGTTGAAATACCTGTTGAAATCATAGTATAACAGCCCTGCGCTAACCACCAACAGGATAAAATAGGACACTGCGGCATACAGAAGGCTTTTTAGCAGCCATTTCTTCCCGGTAAAAACCCCATATGCAAGAATAAATATAAGAAGCACTGCACCGGCGTTTCTTAAAATTATACCCCTGTCGAAGAGCACCCTGACATCCTCCATGTGCACGATCTCCCTTTCATTGAATATCTCAACCTCCACGGAGTTTATCACGCCTGTTATATTGAAGTCGTCTCTATTGCCGAACAAATAGTCCTGTATTTCACCTGTAACCCTCATCAGCTCGTCTATTTCCATACCGGTAGCTTGTTCTACGTTGTTGATTTCATACTGCTCCAAAAAGAACCCCTCTGATTTTACCACTATTTCAAGACTGGTTAAAAGCACCACGAAAGGTACCAGCAATACGACCAAAATTTTTAATATCTTATCTCTCATGGTTTCCTCCACATCACTACCGCGTCTTCACCGTTGTCGCTATAGTAGTTTTTTCTTATTCCGGCGGCCTTGAACCCACAGTTCATGTAAAGGCCGAGAGCTGAGGCGTTGCTCTTTCTTACTTCAAGGGTGAAGGCATCGATTCCTTCAGCAGCCCCCTTTTTAATCAAGTTATTTAACAGCTGCTTCCCAAATCCCTTGCCTCTATAAGGCTCATCCACGGCAATATTTGTAATATGGCCTTCTCCGTGAATATGCCAAATTCCTGCATACCCTGCAACCTCCCCTTCCGTTACGATCACAAAGTATCTTGCCAATGGATTTCCCAGCTCTTCTTCAAACATATCTCTAGTCCAAGGCACCTTAAAGCACCTAAGCTCCAATGCCGCGACAGAATCCAGATGTTCGCTTCTCATCGGCAGAATCGCTGCCGGCTTATTCTTTGTCATCGAATCTCCCTGTTGTAATAGGTCATTTTTCCAGCTGTATTTTCATAGGATTGCCTGAGTTTATCGGCTGTCTGTCCAGTCAAGTCCATGGTATTTAAAGCATCTTTTACAGGCAGCACTTCATATCTGAGCCTTCCTTGAGACTCGTATCTATGTACCCAAGTGGGTGTATAGCTTACGGTTTTTAAAACGGTTTTCCCCGTCACCATATCCTTTTCTATCTTAATCTGAACTATCACGCCGTCTTCCGTATAATTTCGTGCACTTATGGAAGGCAGGGTCTCTCTTCTCTGATTGGAAATGAAGTTGCCCTGAGAATAGATTATATATTTATCCTCACCATTTACATTGATTATTTCGGATTTTTGAATCACGTGGGGATGGCTTCCCAAAATGACGTCCCCCCCCCATTCGAAAATCTTCATAGCCAGCTGCTCCTGCTGAGAAGTAGGGGACATCTGATATTCATTTCCCCAGTGCAGCGATACGAATATCATGTCACAGCCTTGGTCCTTCGCTTTATTTATATCCTTCTTAATCTTATCCTCGTCTATGCGGTTTATCATATAGCTTAGCTCTGATGGCGTCAAAAGGCTGTCCATGCCGTTTAATCCGTAGGTATATGCGACAAGCCCTACTCTTATTCCGTCGCTTTCTAAAACCGTTATCTCCTCTTCCGGCTCACTAAAGGTGCCGGTGGATACAAGGCCTCTTTCCTCTATTTGCTCCAAAGTTCTAAGCACGCCGGTTCTTCCTTTATCCAGGGAATGGTTGTTTGCTGTAGTCAATACATCAAACCCCGCATTTTTGATGCTGTCCAGCACCTCATCCGGTGCATTGAACACAGGATATCCCTGGGGAGTCCCTCCAGCCGTTACAGTCTCAAAATTGCCTATTGCAAAGTCTACAGCATTGAAAAACTTTTTCACATGCTTGAAATTCTCGTCAAAGTCGTAAGCGCCTCTTGCAGAATCATAGGCGTTTGTGATTTGAGTTCCATGATACATTATATCTCCAACTGAAGTAAACGAGGCCACTTGCTTTCGCCCCAGATATTTCCCCTCCGGAGACGTCAATACCCTCCTGACAAAATCCTCCTCAGGTATCGTCACGGCAAAGTCAGGAGATGTTCCCTCCTGGTCTGACGAGAACAGCCCTGTTAAGCCAACAGCCCCAACGGCGATTATTATGAGTATTATCCCGAGCCTTAAAAATGCTATAGTATTCTTTTTTGATTTCTTCATGAGCTAAAAACCTCCATAAGCGCTGGCTATTATTTTCTTTTCTTAGGCAGCTCAACTATAAAGCTGCTTCCCTTGTCAGGTTCGCTTTCGACGCTGATTTTTCCCTTGTGCTCCCTGACTATCCAGTTGGCAATGCTCAGTCCAAGCCCTGCGCCGCCCTGGTCCCTGGAACGGGCCTTGTCCACCCTATAGAAACGTTCAAAAATCTTGTTGATGTCTTCTTCTGATATTCCCATTCCCGTGTCTTTTACCGTTATTATAGCCTTGTCCGTGGTATGCATCAGGGATATGGATATTTTCCCCTTCTCCGGGGTATATTTTATGCCGTTGTCCAGTAGGATGACAAGCAGCTGATTTAACTTGTCTTTGTCTCCCGTCAAATGAACGTTGTCAGAAATTATGCTTTCAAATTCGATATCCTTGTCCCTGGCAATGAGCTCAAACTTCTCCCCCGTTTCCCTGACAAGCTTGCTGAGATCTACGTCACCCATAAACACCGGTATTTGATTGTTGTCCGCTTGAGCAAGGGTGAGCAGATTTTGTATGAGCCTGCTCATGTTTTCAGTTTCACTGGATATATTCTCAAGCCACTTGGAGTTTTCCATAATCGTTTCTTGTTCCTTCATCCCCAGAAGCTCGGCGGTGGTCTTTATGATCGTAAGGGGAGTTCTAAGCTCATGACTGGCATCTGCAATAAATTCCTTCTGTCTTTCATAAGCCCTTCGTACAGGCTCAAGAGATTTTTTTGCCATGTGGGCACTGATAAAAATCAGTATTATCACGCTGAAAACTCCTATGCCCATAACTACCAGAAATATCTGCCTGGTTACAAGGTCGTCAATCAATCTGGACTGATAAACCTGGACGACAGCGCCTTTCCCATTTGGTGTTTCCACATAGGAACTGTACAGTCTGAATTTAACCCCTGAAAGGGTTATGCTCGTAAAGCTGTCCTTTTTTGTGGTCATTACCTGTTGGGCATATACGTATGTCTGATCCATCAGATTTTCTCTTAGAACGCTTAAATTCGCAAGCTTCAGATCCTCATCCCATATCACGTAATCAATCCTGGAATAGTCGCTCTGAGAGTTTCCCCCCGACCAGTGAGTCTCATCCGGCAATGTTATTTCCAAGGTGTCGAATCTGTATATCATCGATACGATATGTTCCTTGCGCTCCACCAGCGTGCTTTTTGCAGAGGAATTGAAAGCGGCGTTTGAAAACTCCACTATGGAGTATGAAAATATAAGCAAAAACGCAATCAAAATAAGTGCGTTCATTATTGTAAGCTTTCTGTACAGTTCTTTAAACATCTAATCCATCACCTTAAGTTTGTATCCTATGCTTCTCAATGTTTCTATTTTAATATTTGTATTCTTGAGCTTTTTCCTTAGATTATGTATGTATATCTCTATGTTGTTTTCGTTGACTTCTGCATCAAATCCCCAGACCCTGTCTAATATCTGCTCTCTGCTGAAAACTTGATCCGGCCTTTTAATGAGCATCTCAAGAAGAAGTCCTTCCTTATAGGAGAGCTTCAGCGGATTTCCATCTACGGTGGCGGTGAAATTGTCCAAATCGAAGGTAAAATTACCTATTTCTACGACGTTTTCCACATAATCTGATTCAATCCTTCTTCCGAGTGCCCTTATCCTTGCAAAAAGCTCTTTTGCAGAAAACGGCTTGACCAGATAGTCATCTGCTCCTGAGTCCAAACCCTTTACCTTGTCTTCCACCGTGTCCTTAGCAGTCAACATCAAAACCGGCGTTTTGCTTCCTTTTTTTCTTATTTCCCTGAGTATTTCAATACCATCCTTGCCGGGAAGCATTATATCCAGCACGATCACATCGTAAATCTGATTTAATGCGTATAAGAGGCCTTCCTCTCCATCGTTTGCTATGTCGCATTGGATGTTTTGTAATTTGCAAAGCTCTTGCAGCGCTTCGGTAACCTTCTTTTCATCTTCTACAAATAGTATTTTCATATGGGGCCCCCTCGTATTCTAAGAGTATAGCTTTTTACGTAAAACTCGGTTCACAGCTTTTATGAGAGTATCTCGTCTATTTCTGCTCCCCCAAGGCATTCATCCCCATCGTATAAAACTACCTGCTGACCAGGGGTGACTGCCTTTTGAGGCTTGTCGAACATTACTTTGATTTCTCCGCCTTCCAATACGTTTAAGACCACGTCCTGGTCTTGCTGCCTATACCGAAACTTGGCCTTAAGCCTTATGTCTTTGCCTTCTGGGATTTCAGCCGTCCAGTTGATCTTTGAGCCTATTAGGCCCTTGCTGTAAAGTAAGGGGTTCATCTCCCCTTGGACAACGTAAAGAGTATTTGTATCAAGGTCTTTTTTGTATACAAACCAAGGTTCTCCCGTGCCTTCTCCACCGATGCCCAGTCCCTTTCTCTGCCCCAGGGTGTAGTACATAAGGCCATTATGAGTGCCCTTGATATTGCCCTGTGAATCTTTGATCTCTCCTTTTTTTGCAGGCAGATACCTGCTTAAAAACTTTTTAAAGTCCCTCTCTCCAATAAAGCATATACCGGTGGAATCCTTTTTGCCTGCCGTTAGCAATCCGTTTTCTGCAGCTATTTTTCTAACTTCTTCTTTTGGGATGTCCCCCAAGGGAAACATGGCTTTTGAAAGCTGTTGCTGACTTAACTGACATAAAAAGTATGTTTGATCCTTATTTTTATCTTCTGACTTAAGAAGCCTGCAATATCCATCTTTTTTTTGAATCTTTGCATAATGTCCTGTTGCCAGGTAGTCCGCGCCTGCCACATTTAGGGCATAGTCTAAAAAAGCTTTGAATTTTATTTCTTTATTACAGAGTATGTCAGGATTTGGCGTCCTTCCTCTCTTGTACTCCTCGAGAAAATACGCAAAGACCCTATCCCAGTATTCTTTGCTGAAATTAACCGTATAATAAGGAATCTCAAGCTTGTCGCATACCCGTCTAACATCTTCATAATCTTCTTCTGCAGTACATGCTCCGTCATCTTCAGTCTCTTCCCAGTTTTTCATGAAAATCCCGATGACGTTGTAGCCTTGTTCTTTAAGCAGCAATGCTGCCACGGAGGAGTCTACTCCTCCCGACATTCCCACCACCACAGTTTTTTTATTTTCTGTCATTAAATCATCCCTCTATTTATTTTGCCTTCCACTCATCTTCAAATTCTTTCACTACTTCCTCAAAAAGCTGCGCTCCCCTTATCATGACAGGGCCGCATTTTTTCGTCTCGTGCTTGTGGTCTCTTTTGACGTCCACGCATTCAGTAGATCCAAATTCCTTTTCGAAGGCTTCTACCCATTTTTGAGCGAAAGCTTTTACCTTTTCGTTGGTTGTTGGCTTGTCCTGTGCGTACATGACTCCTGCCGCCGCCAATGCTCCGGTGAGCACGCCGCATGCTTTTTCGCAGTAAAATCCTCCGCCAAAGGGAACCATCATTTTCAGCGCCTTGGCGTCAAGATCCAGACAATATTCTTCATTACAGCTGTTTAAAAGCGTTTCTGCACAGTTGTAGTGGTACAGCTTATGGTCTTCTCCGTAGGCAAATTCACTTTCAACGTATTTTTTCGCTTTTTCGCTTAACATGCCGATCCCTCCAGATCATTAAGATTAATTATATTGGATATAGATTTTGTTTTCCTTAAGACATCACCTTCTCTGTTCTGGGATGTAAATAAGATTATCTGCCTATTTACGCTTTCTTCTACCAGTATCTCCAAAGCCCTTTTCAACCGTTCGTCGTCGTATTGCAGAAAGGATTCATCCAAAATCAAAGGGAATCCATCTATCCCGAGTATCTTTGCCATTCCTATCCTAAGCGAGAAATAGAGCTGATCCACTGTTCCCATGCTCAGATGCCTAGCTTCCATAAGCATACCGGAAACCGGGTCTTCCACGCTTATATTGATGTCTTTTGACACCTTGAAGCTTTTATATCTTTTCGTGATTTTCTCCATTAGCTCACCTAGATTTTTATTAAGCTCCGGAGCTATTTCTGAATGCATCTGCTTCGACGCCTCATTTATTTTATTTATTGCCAAAGCTATGGATTGGGATTTGCTTGTATTCCTAGCCTTCAGTTCCTCCATGTACTCAATGTCCTCTTTGATTATCTGCGGAAGGCGCACATCCTTTTCCAGCGCCAGGATCTCCCCTTCGGCTTTATCCTTTAGCGTGGTGGTTTGTCCGATCTTGTCCTTCAGCTTTGCAATCTGCAGCTTCAAGCTTTCAGGGTCCTCCTTGTAGGATTCAGGCAAACCCTTTCCTCTAAAGAAGTCTTCCAGCTTTTTGTACTCTTCTTTGTCCATGAGCATATCCATGGTCCTTATGACCTCTTCCAGCCTAAGCGCCTTTTTTCTGATATTCTTTTGCTTCTCGTAAGATGCCAATAGCTCTTCAAGACTTTCGACCTGGTAAATTTCCAGCTTATCCGAGTGCATCTTTTGCCTGTCTATATAGGTTTCCTCAAAATTTTTAATGTTCTCTCCCACGTATGCCAATCTGTCCGTCAATATTTTTATCCTGTCTATTTCTTCGCTGTAGCGCAGACGCTTAGATTTGATCTGCTCCCATTTTTCTTTAAGATCATTTAGGCTGACCGCATCATATCTTGACAAGATATCCTCTACAGACACATCTATCTCTATGATTCTAGACTTTAAATTTTCCAGTTCAGAACCGGCAATTCCCTTGCCTCTAAGCATCAACAGCTTGAAGAGAAAATACATGGCAACAGATGCAAAGAATGCCCCTGCTCCCATCATGTATATATTGCTGTATAGGCTTCCTGCGTAAAAACAAAGTCCGGCGCAAATCCCGGAGAAAGCTAAGCCTACCGCATTGTTTTTATGCCTCTTAACACCTCTTTTTTTGATATCTTGGCTTATATGTATTTTTTCTTCCTTAAGCTCGAACAACCTGTCCCTATCTTCAAGATAGGATTCGCTTATTAAGTTTTCATCATGGAGGTTAAATTCATCTTTGAGCCTTGCTATTTCTGACTCGATTTTTGCCAGGTACTCATATGAGCCTTCAATGTCTTCTCGGAGCCTGTTCATTTCCTGGTGGTTCAATAAAATCTCCCTTAAATCCTCTTCGGAAACGAACTGGTTCGTGTGGCTTTCTAAGTCAAGCTCCAAGGAGTCTTGTTCTTCCCTTAGTTTTTTGTAATTGTTGAACTTCTGATAGATATTCTTCACCTCAAGGTTTTCAAGCCTGTTGATTAGATTATCAAGTTCATTTTTCTGTTGTTCTTCCTCCAACACCAATGCCTTTTTTTGATCCGTAAGTTCCATTATCCGTTTTTGTATCTTTTCAGCTTTATCAAATTCATTTTGAAGTGCTTCTATTTTTTCCACTATCAGGTTAAGATGGGACCCTTTTCTTCTTTCAGTGCCATTTTGCTCAAGCTTCTTCTCCAATTTTTTAATCGCCTTGTTCACCGAAATATCCGTCCCGGACTGGCTGTAGTTTAATATCCTCTCCTTAAGTTCCTCTGCGAGGTCCTCATCGGTTTTTGCCTTTAGCTGAGCGATGCTGACGGTGTTTTTGTACAGATTCCGGTTTAAAATTCCGGGGTCCAGCAAGTAGTACATCTTCGTAGCGGGCTCATAATGGAAAAATCCCGTTATATCCTCTCCTGTAGCTTCGTCATAAACCTTCAATTCGTCTTTGCCCTTAAGAAAATTCCTCTCTATCCTGATGGATTTCCCTTCAGCCTCCAAAAGCATGCTGCCCCTGTAATCATTGCCTTCCACGGGCATGTACTTGTCGTAATCTTCGTTGTATAGTCTTCTTGACCAGGAATCTTTGAAAAATCCAAATAGCATCCCCTCTATAAATTTGTGCAAGGTAGACTTGCCAGTTTCGTTGCCTCCGTAGACTAGGTTTATCCCATCTTCAAGGAGTATCTTCTCGTTTTTAAATTTGCCGAAAGCTGTCAGATTAAGTTCTTTTATTATCATGGCTGTCTCTCCTGAAGCAGTGCCTCTAAACCGTGGTACAGTGCCTGCCTGTTAGTAATATCGTTTAAATCCAAAAGTGCCATTTCCTTAATGAACCTTCCGATTATGTTGTTCTCATTTTGGGCATAAAGACCCTCTAGATCGTAATCTTTTATGGATGAATCAATAAGCTCCACATGATAGAAACTATCAACTATGCCCTGTCTGATCATGTCCAGATCCACATCGGCGTTGATTATCCCCGTCAAGGTGATTCTAAATAGATCCCTGTTCTTGTTTACCGACAGCTTCTTTATCTTATCGCATATCTGTATATAATCCTCCTCAGGCTGGATTTCAATGGATTCCACATGAAACTGCCTGAACTCAAGGGGTAAAAACTCAGTGGTTACTTCACCCTTTGCCAAGTCCCCTTTTATCACGCCTCTTTTCCCTTCGTCTTTAAAGCTTAAGGACAATGGGGATCCGCTATATTTTATTTTACGATTTTGCTGTATCGGCTTATGAATGTGCCCCATGGCAACGTAGTCAAACTTGTTTAAATACTCCAAATCATTTTTTACCGGAAGATAGGGAGATTCAGAATCTATGGCATCTCCATGGAGTATCAGCACATTGGTTCTGAAAACATCAGGCATGGCACCGATTAAGGGGTGGAGCTCTTTTAAATACTCGCCTTTCCATCCGTAGCCCCAGACAGAAAGCCAGTCGTCCACTTTCACTTCCTCAATCTTTTCACCGCTGAAAATATGGGTGTTTTCCGGCCAGTCCACTGCCGGGTATGACATCAGTCCACCTAAAGCGTCATGGTTGCCCGGTGAAACAAAGATCTTTGTGTCTTTCAAGGAATTAAAATACGAAGCCAACATTTTAAGATCCGACATCTTGAAAAGGTCGTGTTCAAAAAGATCCCCTGCAATAAACAAAAAATCTGTCTTTTTGTCTCTGCAGTAGTTTATTATCACATCCAAAGCCTTCCATACATCCACTCTCAAATCCTCCCTGACGCTTTCCGGGAGCCCTGATGTTTTCAGTCCACAGCCTAAATGCAGATCTCCTGTGTGAATGAATTTATACCTGCTCATTTTTTTCATCTCTCTTTTTATCCATTTGAATTTCAGCCTGGGATTTTCTAAAATAATCCGGTTCAAATTCTTCCCAGGTGTAAATATTTTCTTTCTTCATAGCCTTTTCCCAAGCGGCATAACAGAGCATTCCCGCCTTTGGTATTCTGTAAGGCGCCTTGAGTATAGTAAAGTCTCCATCTTTTTGCTCCGGCATTTCACCCAGCTTTTTTATCCCATCCCCGGTAAACGCCACCGGAAGGTCAAAAGAGAGGGCAAAGCTTGTCGCTTCTTTTATTCCTGCCACCATATCTTTTTTTACAGACTCAAGCCTGCCATCTTCCCATTTGTAAAAACCGGCATAAACCTGATCTCTCTGGGCATCCACCATGGGGCATATCAATCCTTGAAATGCTCCTGCTCCGTAAGCCAGTACCTCAAGCAAGGAGACTCCTACTATGGACTTGCCTTCAAATTGAGCCATTCCCTTGACAGAGGCCGCCCCGATTCTAAGTCCTGTAAATGATCCGGGACCATTTACGCATGCAAAGCAGTCAATTTCTGAAAGCGTCAGGGAGGACATCTTTAGGACTTCATCCACCAGGTGCATCAGCTGCTCTGAGTGGGTCTGCCTGTGATTTGCAGTAATTTCACAAACGGTTTCGCCGTCAATGCTTACAGCCACAGACGTGGAGGCAGTGGAAGTGTCTATTCCAAGTATAATCATATGTCTATTCCTTTCTCCCCAAGTTTTTTCTTCAATTCCCCTATCAAGGGGCATGGACCTTTCAAACTGATGATCCGCTCATTTTCATTTGCTGTCTTTAAAATAATTATGTCCAATACCGACCCCTTTAAATCTTCTCTAATGATCTGAGGCCATTCAATTATAGCAATAGAATTCTTTAGATATTCTTCAAAGCCTATGTCGTATAGCTCTTCGGCGCTTTCCACTCTGTATATATCAAAGTGGTAAAGCTTCATGCCTTTAGCTTCATATTCATTGACGATGCTGTATGTAGGACTTGTAATATAGCCTTCCACGCCAAGACCTCTTAGCATTGCCTGGCTCAAAGCGGTCTTGCCCCCGCCCATTTCGCCTTCCAGGCAAACTACTTGTCCCTCCGTTAATAATTTTCCTATCTCAATCCCCAGGGTCAAAGTCTCCTGAGGAGATCTTGACAAATATTTCATTTCACAACAAGCCATATCTTCCTCCCGGTTGTTACAGAGCATTCAAATCAACTGTTTTCATCTTTTTTTGCATAAGTTTCAATGTATTTTTCTGCAGATTTATCGATATTCAAAATCACTTCTGCGGCGTTTAACGTTTCTTTCATTCCGTCGTCATTAAAGTCCATGATAAATGCATCTAGACCTGCTCCAAGAGCCATTGCAAGATATGTCCTATTCAGCAGACCTCTCTCAGGCAGCTTGTAGGACACGTTTCCTATCCCCATAAGGGTTTTCCCCCCGAGGTTTTCCTTAATAAGCCTGATTGCCTTAAGAGCTTCAAGCAGATTTTCCTGATTCGTTGCAGCAGGCAGGGACAGGCAATCAAAAACAAAATCTTTTTTGCCTAGACCGTATTTTTTTGCTTCACTTAATATTTTTGCAGCTATTTCAAGCCTTTTCTCTCCTGTTTCTCCCAACCCTTCTTCATCTATGAGAAGAGCTATAGCGACGCCGCCATACTTTTTCATGATAGGAAAAACTTCCTTCATTGACTTTTCCGTGCCGTCTACAGAGTTGATAAATGCTTTGCCGCTGTAAGTCCTTAGCGCCGCTTCTAAAACGTCCACGTCTTTAGTCTCTATCTGCAAGGGTATATCCACGGTTTGCTGAATGGCGTTGACCACATCCACCATAACAGCTTTTTCTTCAACTCCTTCGAGGTTGGTATTTATGTTTAGTATATCTGCTCCCTTGTTTTTCATCTCTCTTGCAATTGAAACCAGCTTTCTGTAATTGCCGCTTCTAAGTATCTTTGTCACCTTTTCATTTCCATGCGGAATCATGTTTTCAGATATTGAGACCACTTTATCCTCCAAGTATACGCATTTCCTGCTGGAGCATGCGACTGCAATATCTTTAGGTGCCGGTTTTATAGGTTTTTTTCCTTCAAGAGCCTTAATGAGATTTGAAATGTACTCAGGAGTAGTCCCACAGCATCCCCCCAGAATCAAAACCCCCATGTCCGCCATTTTTACCATTGCATCTGCAAACTGCTCCTTGGTTATATCATAGGTTGTCTCCTCGTCCTTGTAAACGGGTATTCCTGCATTTGGCTGCACTATTACAGGTATCGAGGAGTTCTTAAGAATTTCTTCGACTGTGCCAATCAGCTTGTCAGGTCCCAATGAGCAGTTTACCCCCAGGGCATCCACGCCCATTCCTTCCAACAAGGCGACCATCGACTTAGAGTCCGCACCCATAAAGGTCTTCCCATTTTCTTCAAATGTCATGGTGCATATCACCGGAAGAGATGTATTTTCCTTGGCTGCCAGTACGGCACACTTCATCTCATAAAGGTCGGTCATCGTTTCTATTATTATCAGATCGCATCCTGCCTTTTCCCCTGCGATCATCTGTCTGGCAAAGGCTTTATATGCCAAGTCAAATGTGAGATCGCCCATGGGCACGAACATCTTACCCAAGGGACCTACATCCAAAGCAACAGCTCTCTCCCCCGCCGCTTTTCTGGCGCAAATCACACCTGCTTTTATCACTTCTTCGGGAGCAAGGCCCACCTTCTCCAGTTTAAACTCATTGGCTCCGAATGTATTGGTAGTTATTACATCTGCACCTGCATCTACATATCTTTTATGTATCATTTCCAGAACGTCAGGATATTTTATATTGACTTCTTCCGGAAGGATATTCTCCTTAACTTCCATTTGAAGCTGGGTTCCCATTGCTCCGTCAAAAAAAATGTATCTATCGTTATTAAAGTTAAATCTTTTCATGTGATACCCCCAAATTATAATTGATATTTTATTATATCAAAAAAAGCTCCTTAATAGTAGTCATAAGGCTCAAACGAGAATAAGACGCCCAACAGGACGCCTTACGATTAGATTTATTCTATTTGTGTAGAACAGGCGAAACTTTTTTATACATCAATGCCGTCACTACCGACACTATAGAAGTCTTAAAGATATTAAATGGCGTTATTCCAAACAGTACAAGAGTTTCAAAACTGACTATATTTGGGTTTACTGCGGATCCCATCGCTATAATAGCTTCGATAGGCATAATCTTTGCATATAGCGGGAGCATGACAAAGTAGTTTAGCAACGCAGCTGCCACTACCATGGAAACCGCACCTGCCACCAAGGCCTTTATGGCGTTTTTTTTCGTCTTGTTTTTTCTATATATAATCGCCGCAGGCACTACCCAAGCTGTCCCTATGACGAAATTGGCGAGCTCTCCAACCCCTCCGGTCGTCGTGCCTTTGATAAATAAAAACAATAAGTTCTTTATAAGTTCAATTACGGTTCCGGCCAAAGGCCCTAGCGCAAATCCTCCTAAAAGAGCCGGTACGTCGCTTAGGTCAAACTTCAGGAATGCCGGAAATAAAGGTACTGAAAATTCCAGGTACATCAGTGCAAAAGCAATCGTGCTTAGCACCCCTACCCTGGTTAAAAATTTTGTCTTGCTGTTTTGCATATTATCCTCCTTGTTTTGTCAACTCATTGAAAAAAACTTTCATCGACGTCCAACTCTCTTAATTTTTCATCTCGAGTATTTTCATCTTAAGCTTATCTGCCTTGCAATTCTTTAGAGCTAGGTCGAAGCTTTCCCTTGCCTTCTTGCCGTTATTTGTATTTTTGTGGGCGACTCCTTTGTAATAGGGAACCGAAATAATAGTGGTTCTGTATATGGCGTTGAAGGCAGGGTTTCTGATCTTTTTGATGTTCTTCAGCTCAGTTTCAGCCTTCTCGGACAGTTTGATGGCTTTGCTGTAGTCCTTCAGCCAGATCGCATTTTTTATAGCTTCCGTCAATATGTTTATGTTCTGCTCCGTTTTATAGGCTTTATCCAGGTATTCGATGTACTCTCCCGGAATTTTTTTGGTTTCATCCCCATATTTTAAAATATGAAGGCTTAAGAGATAGTTGTAGACGTACCTCTTGGACTGTGGATCTTCTTTCATCCCTTCAGTTATCTTTTCTATCGCCTCATCGACCCCGACTTTACCTATTTCAACTCCGATGGCATATCTTTGTACGATAAAGCTGGTGTCCTTTTTCTTTTTCATCTGCTTGTCGTAATCGTTAAAGCGCTTGCCCAAAAACAAGTCGAATTTTTCCTCCGACGCATTGGCCTCTTTTCTAAATCTGAAATGCCCATAGGCTATTACACCGGCAGCCAACGCTACGAATCCGGCCGCAAAAATCGGCCTGTCGTAAAAATAAACCGCAGCCAACAACAACAGTATATTAGGGAAAAACACGTTCTTTTTGTATTTGTTGTGTCTCAGTGCTGCCAATTGGTATTGAAGAAAAGTCCTGTCAAAAACTCTATTCATTATTAATCCTCTCCTCGTTTCAACCCTTTCGCATGCTCAGGGATATTCTATTTCGCTTTAAATCCACATCCATGACTCTTACTGAAACTATGTCTCCCACTGAAACCACGTCCATAGGATTTTTAACGTAGCTGTCGCTTAGCTGGGATATGTGGACGAGACCGTCCTGATGGACTCCTATGTCCACAAAAACACCAAAATCGATGACGTTTCTGACTGTGCCGCTTAAAACCATCCCCGGCTTGAGATGGGTTATGTCCATGACTTCGGATTTAAACACCGGTTTTTGGAAGCCTTCCCGTGGATCCCGCCCTGGCTTTTTAAGCTCTTTTATTATCTCCTCTAAAGTTATGACCCCCAAATCAAGCTTTTTAGCCATGCTTTCCACATCTAATTTTTCAAGCTTTTGAGAGATCTCTTTGTGGTCATCGGCAAACTTTTCAAGCTTGCAGCCAATATCTGATAGGATTTTTTCTGCGGCATCGTAAGACTCCGGGTGAAGGGCGCTGTTGTCTAGTGGGTTTTTCCCATCGGATATACGTAAAAATCCTGCACATTGTTCAAAGGCTTTTGCGCCTATCTTCTTGACTTTAAGTATCTCTTTTCTATCCTTAAAGGGTCCGTTTTCTCTACGGTAGTCCAATATGTTTCCCGCTGTAGTCTTGTTAAGGCCGGATATATTCATCAGCAGATATGCAGAAGCAGTATTAATGTCTACTCCAACGGCGTTTACCGCATCCTCTATGACACCATCAAGGGCCTTGGCAAGTTCCTTTTGGTCTACATCATGCTGATACTGGCCTACTCCGATATGCTTCGGGTCTATTTTCACAAGCTCCGCCAAGGGATCTTGAAGCCTTCTAGCAATAGAAACCGCTCCCCTTAATGATACGTTGAGATCCGGAAACTCCTCATTTCCTATGGCTGATGCTGAGTAAACGCTTGCTCCCGCTTCATTTACCACTATGAACTCGGTCTTTAAGCCAAACTCCTTCAACATATCTCCGACTATGATTTCAGACTCTCTGCTCGCCGTGCCGTTTCCTATGGCAATTATGTCTACTCCGTGCTTTTTTATCATGTCTACAATAACTTTTTTTGCTTCCGTCACTTTATTCTGTGGCGCGGTAGGGTATATGGTTTCCCATGTTAAAAGCTCCCCGTAGGGATCCACTACAGTTATCTTGCATCCCGTTCTGAATGCAGGGTCAAAGCCCATCACCGTTTTTCCTCTAACAGGGGGCTGCATCAGGTACTTCTTCAAGTTTACGCTAAATACCTTTATGGCGGATTTATCGGCCTTTTCAGTGAGGGTGCTTCGGACCTCTCTTTCTATCGAGGGCATGATCAGCCTTTTAAGTCCATCTCTTACTGCCTCCCTGAGATATCCGCATTTTTCACCCTTTGGATGTCCGACATTTCTTTCTAGATACTGAGCCATTTTTTCTTCATCACATAGGACCTTGACGCTTAGGTATTTTTTCTTTTCGCCTCTGTTGATTGCCAAAACCCTGTGGTTCGCGATTTTAGCCACGGCTTCTGAAAAGTTGAAATACATTTCGAAATCCGCAGCCTTCTCGTCTTCCGTCTTGGCCTTGGAAGTTTGAACTATCCCTTCGCTCATGTAAGTCTCTCGTATCTTCTTTCTGAATTTTGCATTGTCGGATACATCTTCTGCCAAGATATCCATGGCGCCTGCAACCGCCTCTGAACCAGTCTTAACACCTATTTCCAGATCAACGAATTCTGAGGATTTCACGTCTACCTGATCGTCGTCCTTTGCCATCAGAATGAAAGCCGCCAAAGGCTCAAGGCCCTTATCCCTGGCAATGGAAGCTCTGGTTTTTCTCTTTTGCTTATAGGGAAGATATAAATCCTCCACTTCCTGTAGAACTTTCGCGTTTTCTATAGAAACTTTTAGCTCATCAGTCAGCTTTCCCTGTTCCTCTATAAGTCTCAGGACTTCTTCTTTTCTCTTTTCAAGGTTTCGAAGATAAGAGAGTCTTTCGTTTAACTCTCTCAACACGACGTCGTCCAGGTTGCCTGTCGCTTCTTTTCGGTATCTCGCGATAAATGGTATCGTATTTCCCTCATCTACCAATTCCACTACGGTCTTGACCTGTGATGATTTTATCTTAAACTCATCTGCAAGTCTTTTTATAATCTGTACGCTCATAATATGCCTCTCAATCTAAATATGCGCTGCTTAATTTTTTGTTGTCTTAAGATATTCGTTGATAAAAGGTTCGATTTCTCCGTCCATCACGCTTTGGATATTGCCCACCTCCACGTTTGTTCGGTGATCCTTAATCATATTGTATGGATGGAACACGTAGCTTCTTATCTGGTTTCCCCAAGCTATCTGGCCGTATTCCCCCTTAAGGTCTTCTATTCTTTCCTTGTGTTCTCTTTCCTTAAGCTCAATAAGCTTACCATAAAGCATCTTCATGGCCGTATCCTTGTTCTTATGCTGGCTTCTTTCATTTTGGCACTGGACTACTATTCCCGTAGGCATGTGGGTTATTCTGACGGCTGAGTCCGTGGTGTTTACATGCTGTCCTCCAGCGCCGCTAGCCCTGTATGTATCAATCTTCAAATCATCCTGATTTATATCCACCACACTGTCGTCTTCTATTTCCGGGGAAATATCCACTGAGGCAAATGACGTGTGCCTTCTTCCTGAAGAGTCAAAAGGCGAGATACGAACCAACCGGTGAACGCCTTTTTCGCTTTTTAAATATCCATATGCATTGAGTCCTTCTATTGCCAGAGTGACACTTTTAATTCCAGCTTCGTCGCCAGGCTGAAATTCCAGCGTCTTTACCTTGTAGTTTCGCTTTTCAGCCCACCTGGTGTACATCCTTAAAAGCATCTGGGCCCAATCTTGGGACTCGGTTCCACCGGCACCTGGGTGTATCGCAAGAACCGCGCTGTTTGCATCGTAATCACCGCTTAGCAATACTTCTAGATTGTAGTCATCAAGTTCCTGTGAGAGCTCTTTAACCACAGCGGCAAGCTCATCTGCCAGTTCTTCGTCACTTTCCTCCTCCAGCATCTCCACCAATGCCTCGGCATCCTCAATTTTGAGTTCAAGCTCATTATGCCTGGCAAGCTTGTTTTTTAAGTCGTTGAGCTTTTTCAATAGGCTTTGAGCCTTTTCCTGGTCGTCCCAGAAGTTTTCCTGATTGACCTCTTCGTTTAATTCCTGTGATTTCAGTTCAACGTCAGCCAAGTCAAAGTGAATCACCGATTTCCTTTAATCTTCCCTTCAATTCTTTGATTTGCCTAGTATATTCCTGCAATTCCAACATTTCAATCACCTCTATTTATTCGTTTCTTCCACAGCATTTCTTGTATTTTTTCCCGCTGCCGCAAGGGCAAGGATCATTTCTTCCCGGCTTGTCTTTTTTTACTACCGGCTCTCTTTTAGATGCATCTTCTTTGTTGGTCGTCACGTTGTCCAAAACATTGTTTTTTTCTTCAACCACCGGTTGCTTTTGGACTTCCAGGTGAAAAAGGTATTTAATCGTGTCTTCCTGAATGTTTTTTGTCATCTCTTCAAACATGTCAAAGCCTTCATTGGTGTAAGCCGCTACAGGATCCACCTGTCCGTATGCCCTTAAGCCTATTCCCTGCTTCAGCTGTTCCATGTCGTCTATGTGGTCCATCCACTTTCTGTCTACGACCCTTAAAAGGACTACCCTTTCAAGCTCCCTGAAACGTTCTTTTCCAACCTCTTCTTCTTTAGCATTAAGCACTGACATTCCCTTTTGATATACCAGGTCCTTTAACTCATCCCTGGTAAGCTCCTCTGTGGGAACTTCCATGTGAAACCCGTCGGAGAAGAGCGTTCTGCCATGTTCAAAAAGTCCGTTAAGATCCCACTCCTCAAAATATTCGCTAAACCCTGTATATATTGTGATGGATTCCTCCACCAATCCTTCGTACATCTTCAGGACCTGATCGTGGATATCTCCACCTTCAAGAACGGTTTTGCGCTGAGAGTATATTATCTCCCTTTGCTTGTTCATGACATTGTCGTACTGAAGCACGTGCTTTCTTATATCAAAGTTGCGCCCTTCCACTTTTTTCTGGGCGTTTTCTATTCCCTTGCTGAGCATTTTGTTCTCAATAGGCATATCCTCCGGCAGACCCAAATTGTCCACAAGCCCCATGATTCTCTCCGAGCCGAAGAGCCTCATCAGCTCATCTTCAAGGGATATGAAAAACTGTGAAGATCCCTCATCTCCCTGACGGCCTGAACGTCCTCTGAGCTGGTTGTCTATCCTTCTAGATTCGTGTCTTTCGGTTCCCAGGATATGAAGGCCTCCAAGCTCCTTAACTCCTTCTCCCAGTACAATGTCCGTACCTCTTCCGGCCATGTTGGTGGAAATCGTCACTGAATTTTTTTGACCTGCCATGCTGATTATTTCCGCTTCTTTTTCATGATATTTTGCGTTTAACACCTGATGAGGTATTCCCTGTTTTTTAAGCATCGTGCTTAATACTTCGGACTTTTCTATGGATATCGTTCCTACGAGAACGGGCTGTCCCGTCTGGTGCCTGGATTTTATTTCCTCTGCGATTGCGCTGAATTTGCCCATTTCCGACTTGTAGACCAAATCAACCATATCGTTTCTGATCATCGGTTTGTTGGTGGGTATGGCAAGAACGTCCATATTGTAGATGGATTTAAATTCCTCTTCCTCTGTCTTTGCCGTACCCGTCATTCCCGATAGCTTGTTGTACATCCTAAAATAGTTTTGGAATGTGATTGTTGCAAGGGTCTTTGATTCTCTTTCCACCTTGACGTTTTCCTTGGCCTCAATTGCCTGGTGAAGACCGTTGCTATATCTTCTTCCCGGCATAAGCCTTCCTGTAAATTCGTCTACGATGATTACCTGACCGTCGTTTACTACGTAATCCTTATCTCTTTTCATCAAAAAGTTGGCTCTTAGAGCCTGGTTGATATGGTGGGCAAGCTCCATGTTTTCCATATCGGCAAGGTTTTCTATGCCAAAAGCCTTTTCTGTTTTCACCAGACCGCCTTCGTCAGTGAGCACTACAGTATTTGCTTTTTCATCAATGGTAAAGTCCACCTCATGCTTGAGCTTCTTGACAAAATTATTTACTAGGCTGTAGAGCTTCGTGCTTTTATCTCCGCTTCCGGATATTATTAGTGGCGTCCTGGCCTCATCTATTAATATGCTGTCGACCTCATCTATAATCGCATAGTTTAGCTTTCGCTGTACCCTTTGCTCCATCCTTATGACCATATTGTCTCTAAGGTAGTCAAACCCGTATTCATTGTTTGTGCCATATGTAATGTCTGAATTGTACGCTGCCTGCTTCTCATCGAAATTCAAACCGTGTACTACCAGTCCTACGCTCAATCCCAGAAAATTATAAACCTTGCCCATAGTCTCGCTGTCTCTTCTTGCGAGATAGTCATTTACCGTAACGACGTGAACCCCTTCTCCTCTGAGGGCATTCAAGTATGCAGGAAGAGTTGCCACCAATGTCTTGCCTTCACCGGTTTTCATCTCGGATATTCTTCCTTGATGCAGCACCATCCCTCCTAATAGCTGAACCGGAAAGTGCTTCATCCCCAAGCTTCTCCATGCAGCTTCACGGACTACCGCAAAGGCCTCCTCCAGGATATCGTCTTCCGTCTCCCCTTGCTTTAGCCTCTCTTTAAATTCAAGAGTTTTATTCTTTAAGGCTTCGTCGCTCAAGGCTTGCACCTCAGTCTCCAGCCCTTCAATTTTCTCTACGGTTTTCATCATTTTTTTAATTTCTTTATCGTCTAAGTCTCCAAAAATCTTTTTTAGTATGGACAACTTTCTTCACCTCTTCAAAATGTGAGCTTTTCACACTAGATTTTTCATACAGAATCAATTATATCATAAAAAGACTTGTATTTTTACAAGTCTTTTTTCCAAAAATTAATCTGCTTATCTCCAACCTTAACCTGAACCAAGCTATATCCTCTTTCTTTTCTTTCCTTCATTTTCTTCATCAGATCGACTCTCTCACTATCTGAGAGTCTCTGGAGAATGTGCCCTGACTCATCTCTAATAGGCTCTTCATCCGGTATATCTTTCCTACTGTCTTCATCCGGCCCCGAATACTCAAAGCTTATAGCAACAGGCTCTTCTTTGGATGCTTCTTCTACATCTGCTCCTTCAAGAACCTCCTCTGCCGCTTCTTCAGACACCTCTTCTAAATTAGTTTCGTCGGTCAATTCTTGAGTCGATTCTTCGATAGTCTCGTCGATTACTTCTTTAGTCGCTTCTTCAACTGACCCAGGTCTTTTATTGTAGTTTGGATTTTCTACGATCCGTCCGTCCACAATAATAAATTGACGCACTGTGTCTAAAGGCTCGTCCGGTTTGAAGGTCTGCTCCGTGACTTCCTCCACTGGTTTTTCAGCCGGCGCTTCTTCATTAACCACAGGCTCTTTCGCCTCCTGCTGATCGGCTTGCAGGTTTGGATACGGTTCTAGATCTATAACCCTGGTTTCATGGAGTGGCTTGGTATGGTATTTGCTTTCAGGGTCCTGCTGCAATTGATTGTATAAGACGTCGTCTTTTAGCTTTGAGGCATATAGCATCTCGCTGGCTTTGTAGTCCTGGGGCGATATGTCCTCAAGTCTGTATTCTTCAGGAGATGACGATTCCGGCTCCTGTATATCCTGTTTAACTGACTTTGCATCATCCGTTTCAGCCTTGGCCTGAACTTCCTTCTCTATGACATCCACAGATATCTGAGGTTTGTCTTCAACCGGAATCTCTGTTTTTCGAGTATTATCCACATTGCCCAAGACCATAGTCTGTTCCAATGTATCATCTTCGATTCTTTCCAGCTTTTCCTGTATTTTTTTGCTTCTAGCATCGGATTCTTCGTCAAAATATCCGTTTAACAATTCTTCTTCAGGCACCGGCCTATTAAACATTTCCTCATCCAGGTCTTCAAGATCCAGTTCAGAAACCGTCGCATGGTCGTTTTTCATGGCACTTTGGATCAGCCCCATGGCTCCGCCGTAAATGAATATGTCTCCTACGCTGTAAATGTTGCTGAACATAGCCAGCGCTCCCGGAAGGGGCAAGGGCAAAATATCCGCCAGATACCAGACTAAAGTACCGTCAACCAAGGGCTGGTGGGTTCCACCTCGTCTTAAGAACATGGCTTCAAGGCTGTCGCTTATCCCAATAATCTCAGCTGCATCTAAAGATACCGGCATTTTCCCGCCGTTAAGGAAGATGACCACAAAATTCATTATCACGCCCAAGGTTATCACGATGAACCATTTGTTGTCGAAATTGCTCATCAATGCGGCAAACAACAGTATGTAGCTGACAAAGTGAAGCAATATGTCAAATTCCTGTATCTGTTCTACTCCATAGGCGTAGCCTGCATATATTGATCCCTGAAGCAAAAATGCCAGCACCATGAGCGGAATCAGTCTAATTTTTAAATTTGCCAGATTTGAAAGTTTTCCCCTTCTAACATACCCGATAAGAATCGCTGCGAACAACAATGCAACTGTCATTGAATCAACCTACCTTCGTCATGTAATTTAATAAACTTCTCAACCAAATAAGGATCAAGTTTTTTCCCGGATTCGTTTTTTAAAATCTCAATCGCCTCTTCATGACTCATGGCCGGCCTGTAGGGTCTGTCTGTAGTCACCGCGTCAAATATATCGACGACTGTAATTATTTTAGACTCGTAAGGAATCTCTTCGCCTACCAACCCTCTAGGGTATCCGGTTCCATCAAGGTATTCATGATGGGCTCCGATTATCTCTGTGGCCTTCCTAAGAAACGTAACATTTTCCAGTATGTGCACTCCTTTGGAAGGGTGTTCTTTAATAAACTCAAATTCCTCAGCGGTAAGTTTCCCCGGCTTGTTGAGTATGGTATCAAGGATACCGATTTTTCCTATATCGTGAATAATTATCCACCCGTAAAACGGGTGGTTTTTCTTTGAGCCCTATAAGGGCCTATTACCAGCTGTGCCTTAAGGCACTTTTTGAAAAGCTCGCCAACCGCTTATTTGTTACCAGCTACCCTTTGA
>Ga0334894_1000401_pt1 | contig 54764 bp, 70 predicted proteins | sample GraSluR3_MG_6_FD_207225 | JGI IMG/M metagenome (GOLD analysis project Ga0334894, IMG submission 207225) | Sludge microbial communities from methane-producing bioreactor in Wageningen University, Netherlands - Granular Sludge_12_05 R3 | ecosystem: Engineered > Bioreactor > Anaerobic >...
AAAAAGCACCCATCAGGGTGCTTTAGTTATTTATAATTACATCATTGGCATGCCATTCATACCGCCGCCTGGCATTTCTGGTTCTTCTTCCTCTAAATCAGCTATTAATGTTTCAGTTGTCAGTATCATTGAAGCTATGCTAGCTGCGTTTTGTAGTGCAGATCTAGTAACCTTTGCTGGGTCAATGATTCCAGCTTCTATCATATTAACATACTCATTTGTTAATGCATTATAGCCAAAGCCTTTATCTCTGTTACGGATTTCAGCTACAATAACACTACCTTCAGCACCAGCATTATGCGCGATTTGTCTAACTGGTTCTTCAAGCGCTCTTAAAATAATTCTAGCACCTGTCATTTCGTCACCTTCAAGACTGTCAACTACTTCTTGAACCTGCTTTTGAATTTCTAGTAGCACTGATCCGCCACCTGGGATAATACCTTCTTCTACTGCTGCTCTAGTTGCTGATAAAGCATCTTCGATTCTCAATTTTCTCTCTTTTAACTCTGTCTCTGTCGCTGCTCCAACATTTATAACAGCAACTCCGCCAGAAAGTTTTGCTAATCTTTCTTGTAATTTCTCTCTGTCATAATCTGATGTTGTTTCTTCAGATTGAACTTTAATTTGCTTTACTCTATTCTCAATAGCTTGAGGATCTCCAGCACCGTCAATAACGATTGTTTGATCTTTATCTATACGAACTTGCGCTGCTGTTCCAAGCATGTTAATATCGGCATTCTTCAAATCATATCCTAAATCTTCTGATATAACTTCAGCACCTGTTAAAATAGCGATATCTTCTAGCATTGCTTTTCTTCTATCCCCAAAGCCAGGAGCTTTAACAGCCACAACATTCATTGTGCCTCTTAACTTATTAACTACTAAAGTTGCCATAGCTTCGCCTTCAATATCTTCAGCAATTAGCAATAAAGGTTTTCCTCTTTCAACTATCTGTTGTAGTACTGGTAAAATATCTTGAATATTTGTGATTTTTTTATCTGTAATTAAAATATATGGATTTTCTAATAAAGCTTCCATTTTCTCTGTGTCTGTCACCATATAAGGTGAAACGTAACCTCTATCAAATTGCATACCTTCAACTACTTCTAAAGTAGTTTGCATATTTTTTGATTCCTCAACGGTTATAACACCATCATTACCAACTTTCTCCATAGCTTCAGCAATTAAGTTACCAATTTCTGTTTCATTTGCTGAAATAGCAGCTACTTGTGCAATATCTTCTTTGCTTCTTACTTGTATGCTAGTTTTCTTAATCTCATCCACTGCAACATTAACAGCCTTTTCGATTCCTTTTTTAAGGATCATTGGATTAGCTCCAGCAGCTACATTCTTAAGACCCTCGCGGACTATAGCTTGAGCCAATAAAGTTGCTGTTGTTGTTCCATCACCAGCAATATCATTAGTCTTAGTAGCAACTTCTTTGACTAATTGAGCTCCCATATTCTCAAATGGGTTTTCTAGTTCAATTTCTCTCGCTATAGTAACTCCATCATTAGTTATAAGTGGAGAACCAAACTTTTTGTCAAGCACTACATTTCTGCCTTTTGGCCCTAGGGTAACCTTTACTGCATCAGCCAGCTTGTTTACGCCACGTTCTAAAGCTTTTCTAGCATCTTCGTTATATTTAAATTGTTTTGCCATTTATAGTTCCTCCTTCTGTTAACCGATTATTGCTAAAAGATCTGATTCTTTCATTACTAAGTAGTCATTGTTTTCGACTTTTATTTCGGTTCCTGCGTATTTTGAAAATATTACAGTGTCCCCTACTTTTACCTCTAAATCGATTAAGTCGCCGTTATCTGCACGACGGCCCTTACCTACCGCGACAACTTTTCCTTGTTGTGGCTTTTCCTTAGCACTATCAGGCATTATAATGCCGCCAACTTTTTTTTCTTTCTCTTCAAGTACTTCGATAACTACACGGTCAGCTAAAGGTTTGATATTCATAGAATTGCCTCCTTCATATTATATGTATCTTATTGTTAGCACTCCCATCTGTCGAGTGCTAATCACATACTTTAATATACCAGTTATTATGAATTTGTCAAGTATTTGAGCTAAAAAAAACTGAAACTTAATTCAGTTTTTTTGCACTAATTCTCTTTTCTCTGTTATAACTTTATCTACAGGAATATCATATTCATCTGTAGGAACACTCTCTATTACCTGCATATCATAAGTTATTGCTATCCTATTACAATCTTTTCTTAATCTACTAAAAAATCGATCATAAAACCCTCCGCCATATCCAAGTCTGTTCAATTTATTGTCAAAGGCAACTCCAGGGTAAATAACTAAGTCAATTTGGCTAGCACAAACCAATCTGCCTTCATCAGGTATTGGCTCTAGTATACCATATACACCTGCTTGTAGCTGATCCCAGCTTTCAATGTAATATAGTTCAAGCCTTCTCTCTTTCAGCTTTGCCAATGGTGTTACGATTTTTTTATTCTCATCCCATGCCTTTTCAATGAGTTTTCTTGTGTCAATTTCTGAAGAAAAACTAACAAAAGTCATAATAGTCTTAGCATCTTTATATTCACTTGACTCTAAAAGCTTTTCTCTTACTATCTCACTAGCTTCTAACCTATATCTTTCCGATAGTTCATCTCTCTGTTTAGTAATCACTTCTCTAATTTTCTTCTTCTTTTCTTTAATCGACACTCTCAAACACCTCTCCCTCATTATTATGTGAATATGCATCAGTTCCTAAATCTGCAAATTTTCCACTGCCATAATAATGATAAGCAGCAGCTCCGACCATTGCAGCGTTATCAGTACAATACTTAATATTAGGATAATGCAACTTCACTCCCATTTTATCCAATCCAGCTTGCAACTCTTCTCGCAGCATTAAATTAGCAGCAACTCCGCCAGCTAGAATAACATTTTTTACAGGGATTTTTTCTACTGCTTTAAGCGTATTACCCACCAAAGCTTCTACCACTGCACCCTGGAACCCTCTTGCGATATCTGCCACTGGTACTTGCTCATTCTTTTGCTCATAGTTATGTATTACATTTATAACTGAAGATTTTAATCCACTAAAACTAAACTCCAAAGTATCCTCGTTAGCAAAAGCAACAGGAAATACAAAGGCGTCTTTTTTGCCACTATTAGCAATTTTTTGAATTTCAGGTCCGCCAGGATAACCTAACCCGAGTCTTCTAGCAATCTTGTCAAAAGCTTCTCCTGCAGCATCATCTCGTGTCTTTCCTAAAATCCTACCCTGTAGATGCTCTTCCAAATACACAATCTGAGTGTGTCCTCCTGAAACAATTAAGGCAATTAAAGGCAGTTCAATATCCTCATTATCAATAAATGCTGCGTATAGATGCGAAACAATATGATTAACAGCTATCAATGGAAGATCATAACTAAATGCCAAAGCTTTCGCAAAAGAAAGCCCCGTCAATAGAGATCCAATCAATCCTGGCCCATTAGTAACTGCAATAGCATCTAGATTATTCATTGTGAGACCGGAGTTTTTCATTGCCTCAAGGTATACTGGTAGAATGTTGTTTAAATGCCTTCTAGACGCTATTTCAGGCACCACGCCACCATACGCTTGATGAACATCTATTTGAGTTGCTACAACATTAGACAAGACTGTTTTCCCATCTTGAACAATAGAAACAGCAGTTTCATCACATGATGTTTCTATTGCTAATATATTTCTATTCATCCAAAACAAACTCCTCATCGAATATTTTCCACATTACAATAGCATCCTCGTTTTTATCTGTGTAATATCTTACCCTTCTACCTTTTGCTATATAGCCATGTTTCTCATATAGTTTTTGAGCAGATATATTTGACTCTCTTACTTCTAAAGTAATAGCTTTTGCGCCTCTTCTTATTGCTTGGTCTTCTAAATATGCAAGCATTTTAGTGCCATATCCTTTTTTTTGATGTTCTTTTTTTACAGCAATATTTGTTAAGTGAGCCTCGTCTATCACATTCCAGATACCACCATAAGCGATAACCTCATCATTACATTCTAATAGATAGTATGATGCATACCTATTATGTCTTAGTTCATTCACAAATGACATTCTTGTCCATGGAGTCTCATAAACTGTTGACTCAATATCTATGATGGTCTTAACATCAGACATTGTCATTCTCCTATAATTACACTCCATCTTTTCACTTCCTTTTCTGCTCTTCAGCCGCAGAAAGTCTCATATAAAAAGGTTCAAGATCCATAATATTAACCTTATTTCTTCCCGACTCAACGTCAGCATTCATTAAGCTTATCATGTTGCTAGCTGAGTTTAAGTGATGAAGTTCATCAGAATATACTAATTTTTTACCTGCAATTAATCTAATTTTGCTCTCAAACTTTAGAAATCCCTCTCCTACTACCCTTAATGAGTTATAACTTTCTAGAATTTGTGCTAAAGCATTTTCAACCTTGCCAATAAAATATTCGCCAAGGAGCACAGGTCTGCCAAACTCCACATCAAACAATCCACCATAAATTTCGCCTCTTTGAGCGGGTAAAATGGCGAAAGTTGGTTCTTTTGAACCTAACTCTTTAGCTGCTAAGAGCTCGAGTGATGTATATGCATAAACATCAACTCCCAAGGATACACCTAAACCTTTAGCAACTGCTAGTCCAATTCTTAATCCTGTAAAGGAACCTGGCCCTTTCACTACTCCTATAGCACATATCTCCTTCTTATCAATCTTTGATATCTCCAAAGCTTGCGAAATAATTGGCATTAAATATTCTGAATGTGTATAACTTTCAAGATTAATACGAAAATCTGCGCATAATATATTGTTTTTTGCCACTGCAACTGATAAAACCTTTGTTGATGTGTCAAAAGCTAAATATGCCATAACTTAAATATCCTTTCTTCTAATGCTTTCTCATCCGCTGGCAAGCTGATAGTAATCACTCTACTTTGATCTCGCTTATAAGCAATATGTAAGTTCCACTTGTCTTCACTAATTATTTCAGGGAACTTATCTCCCCACTCTATTAGGCATAATTCTTCTCCCTCAAGTTCATCATATCCAATGTGATTAATATCACTATACTCGTTAAGCAGATATAGATCTATATGATTTATTCTAATGTCTCCTTCATACGTATTTATGTATATATAAGATGGGCTATGCACTAAGTTCTCCTCAATATTGAACCCTTTAGCTATCCCCTTAACTAGAACTGTTTTTCCAGCACCTAAATCGCCAGATATCAAAACAGTATCTTTGCTTGTTAAAAAGCCACTCAATATCATACCCAATCTTTTTGTATCTTGCTCATTCTCACTTAAAATCTCAATCATGCCAATACCCCTCATCTATCTAAAAACACTATTTGCATTATACTCTAATATGAGACGAATTATAACAGAAATAATAAAATCTTTAATATTTAGTTGCTTTATATCCATAACTTAAAGTATTATAGCTTTAGTGCCTAAGCATTGCATTTATCTTAATTATACAACATTAAAAGTAACAATGGAAAAGGTGATAAAATGAATGATAAAACTTTAAAAGCAGATCTTTCCTTATTATTAGTAGCAGCAATATGGGGTAGTACATTTGTTATAGTTAAGAACGCCACAGCAGATATGCCTACATTTACTTTCTTAGCAATACGCTTTGCAATTGCTGCTTTGGCCTTAGCATTACTACGAAGAAGACTTGAAGTCTGGAAAAATCCAAAGCTTTGGATTGATGGTTTTTTTATTGGCATATTTCTTTTCTTAGGATATGTGTTGCAAACTCTAGGATTACAACACACTTCAGCTGCTAAAACAGGCTTTATTACTGGCTTATATGTAGTCATAGTGCCAATTATAGTTGCTTTTGCAGAAAAGAAAGTACCAAACAAGGCAACTATAATGGGAATTATAATTGCTACATTTGGCTTAGGATTATTGTCTTTAGATGGACTTAGTATTTCACAGGGTGACTTCCTTGTGCTATTGTGTGCTTTTGCATTTGCTGCACATATCTATGTTGTATCTATCCTTAGCAAAAAGTATGATTCTATAGCTATTACAACTATACAGCTTTTGACAGTTTCTTTCTTAAGCTTTATATCTATGTTCTTTTTTGAAACAAACGCTACAATAACCTGGTCTTCAAATGTATATCTAGGATTATTACTTACAGCTATACCAGCTACTTCAATTGCCTTTTGGATGCAGAATAATTACCAAAAGTATACAACACCTACTCACACAGCATTAATATTTGCCTCTGAACCTGTATTTGCTTATATTTTTGCTTTTGCATTAGCAGGGGAGATCTTAACTATTCAATATACAATAGGAGCAATACTCATCCTGGGAGGAATATTACTAGCAGAGCTATCTCCCAAACTTAAAAGAGCTACATAAAAAAAGACAGAATGAAAAGGCTCTACGCCAACTAGTTTTGTTGTATGATTAACAGATTTTTCTCCATTGATACATCTCAATACACATCCTAGTATCTTTTCTACTGTAATTCGACTTTTTCTTCCCATAAAAAACACCCCCCCTGTAGTAGATAGTTTTACTATTTTAACTGTCTACTACATGGGGAGCATATCACAGACTAGATGATTCTAAGCCTTTAATCTCGCCAGGCTCTGTGTAATTAGTAGTCTGCTTCTAAAGTGAAAGAAGTTTCTGAAACCTAAAGCTATTCTCTTTATGACTTCAATTTTATTAATTAAATCCTCTAAAACTCCATTTTTATAAGCATAATTAAAAGTATTACTAACATATTCTTTGTATTTACTAAGTGTTTAGGTTGAAGTTTTCATGTCATTTGAAATCCTATCACTAGTATGTGTTATCCGTTTATTGACACTCCCCATAGATAAATCTAGGGGAGTGTCAAGTGATTAAAAGCAAGTTCATTTCTGGTATGCCAGTATGACCTTGAGTTCAGGGCATGTCATCGCCCCTCCTAGCACAGACCATATAGGTTGCTAGGTACTTAGACTTTCACCGTCTAAGTTAGATTTTTTGGCTATATTTAAAGCTCCGAGCCTGTCTCTATGAGTTTTGTAACCACAGCCACACTTGTAGTTTCTGCTATTGACCTTGTTTTTAGAGCTGCAATTAGGACACTGCAGAGGGGATACTGGAATCTATATGTTTTGAAGAAATCGGCTTAGGAAATTTGCTATCAGCTACTGCCTTTTGAACAAGCAGATTAGCTTGATGGATATACTTCCTAGACAGCTTAGATAGTTCCATAGCTTGAGACTTAGTTGGCTTCAGCTTTATCTTCATGATTTTCACAATATCAGCCCCTCTGAGAAGTTTTTTGATTTTCGATATACTGCTTGATTACTGAAAGTGGAGCACCTCCAACAGTTGACACGAAGTAGCTGTTAGTCCATAACGTAGGAAGTTTGGTTTTGAGAAAAGGATATTTGCTCCTCAATTCTCTTGATGTTCTAGCCTTGATTCGCTTTATTAGTTTGTGTATTCCGATCTGGGGGTCTACATCAACTAGCAGATGAACGTGGTCGGGCAGTATCTCAAGCTTTATGAGTTCGGCTTGGTTGATATTGCAAATTTCAATTATCAGCTCCTTTAAAGAGTTTACCACATCATCAACTAAAACTTTTCTACGATACTTTGGACACCATACTACGTGGTATTTGCAAGAGTATACTATATTCTTGTTTGATTTATATTTATTATCCATACTGGTATTATGCATCGCAGCTCTATCTAATGCAAGTGGCAAAAAAAGAACGGCTTATATCCCCATAGCTGAAGCTAGGGGTTTTACGCCGAATTGGGTAATTCAATTTTAATGTGTCTCTAAGTATAAGCTTCCAATACCTTTGTAACTTATTGTAATTATCCTTTTATTTGTTCATTATCTTAATACGTGTTCTCTTCAATGATCTTCTGAGTAGTTGAATAATATGGAACTTATCAATCCGTATTCTTGCTTTGGAGAAAGAACACTTCTTTGATTGAAGACATGTATGGACCCAAAACAACAATGACAATCGTTTAAGCTGACCTTCTAGCAGGCTATACTATACTTTGAAAATTTGCTCTTTAGCCTATAAAGTTTTATCTTCTACAAGATTAATATTTGACCTGTTTCTACTCTACAGAGTATGAGAGATATCACTCTATTTGCTGCTTTAACAGACTTAGATTCATAAAAATATAAATGCTTAGGTAGATAATTAAGTTCTGGTATGTAACATGGCTAGATACATTAGGAGTTTTAATTCTGCTAGTCTTAACTCTATGTTTGATAATATCTTTATCAAATCTAACCCCACACTTGCTACATGTTTTTGGTGTATATGTTAACTTTCCATGAAAAACTTTACTGCCAATCCCTTGAATTCTTTCTTCGCTATAAAATTCTTCTTCAAAACAATATTTTCGTCATTTCTATTTAGCATTTTTGATATAAAATTAGCTTGAGACATCTTGACACACTCTTTAAAGTTTAGTTTGGTGATTATATTTTATCAGAGTATGTCTTTTGTCTCACTACTTTTTTAAAAAAATGATGCTGGCCTTCACTCACCAACACCATTTATTATAGAGCCAATAAAAAAGGTTTGGGAAATCCCAAACCTAATTCTTTTAATTATTCTTCTATTAACTCAACATTAGCCCTTGGTACCCTTACAACTGTACCATCTTCAAGTTTTGCAAATAGAACACGTACCATTGTCTCAGACTCAACAGCTTGTAGCTCTGGCGGTAAACTCTCCACTGTAGCGATTTTACCAAAGTAAGGAGCACGAATAATTCTTATAAGTGTTCCTTCTCCCATACCATTAGCATCAATCTGATTGTCTTCAACAACTTCCTCACCAGGATTCTCAACGATTAACTCTGGTCTCATTACACCTGCACGTATTTGAGTAGCTCCATTTATTGAAGCCATTTTTCCATTTAGCTCATTTAACATACTAAATGTTTTTTCAGCCATGCGAATTTCTCCAAAGCCTTCTGTTAGAACAACTGTTATTGGAATATCTTCAGTACCTGTAATAGCAACACCGATGTCATAACCTAAATACTCAATAAGGTCTGTATCAACAATACCACCAGCAACAACTCCTGTTGCTCCTACTTCACCAGCTTTATGTAATGCATCTAGTGTTACAAGTGAACCACCAACAACGATTTTATCTTTACAAGAACTATCGATTTGTTCTGCAGTCAACACATCTCTAGGTGAATTAACTACTACTTTAATCTCGCCATATCTTTCGCCACCAACGCCAAAAATACCTTGCACTAAAGCAGCTTGAGTTTCTATAATAACACCTTCTTCAGGAATTACTTCTACAACTTTACCTGGAATATAAGCTTCCATCTCAATAGGTACTGGAGGCTTTCTTATGATAAGTTGCCCTGTAATATCTGATAGAACGTCGATTACACCACTTACAGGAGACGTAACCTTAGTAGCGAACATAGTTAATCCTAAGAAACCTGGTTTCTCAGCTATTAACTGTCCTTCTTCTATACTATCTCCTTCTTTAACTAACATTAGTTCTTTCAATCTTTCGATCTCTTCACGCATACTAACGTCATAATTAAATCTTTGAGCAATATTAAGTGTTGTAGGTTCACCAGGCAGCATTGTTTTAGCTACTAAATCGTGAGCTTCAACTCTTGCTCCTTTTTCTACTAAAACGTCACCTAATAATGGTAATCTTCTAATTTTTCTGATTCTTGTTGAACGGGTAACTTTTAAACCCGGGGTATATGCACTAGCCATTATTTATTCTCTCCTCTCCACACTTACTCTAGATAAGCTTTAAGTGTTTCAATTGGATATGTCTCCATAGCCTCAATCCACTCCATAAGCTTCTCTACTCGCTCAGTTTGGTCTGTAGGTAGATACATTGGATTACGTCCACGTGCGTCTACAACAATACCTTCTAATCCACCCTCAGCTTCGACTTCAACTTTGTGACCTGATCCGGCACCAACATCAAAGCCTCTTCTAGGACTGATTTCTAAAGTTGCTGTATGTCCTACTTTGAGCTCCATCTTTGCAATAGAACCAAATGGAACCTCTACAGAATCTGTTGTACCATCATCTCTTACCATATTTACAGTAACACATGGGTCTCCAGGCTTTACTTTTGAGTTCGTAGCTTGTACAGGAGAAACTGCTGTTCCTAAACGGATTAAGCAATCGCGATCAAATACCTGTGTAGCTGCTTTAGGATGAACTTCTGACAATACACCTAACTGTGGCATCATAAAGATACTATCTACTGTTAACTTTGTAACACCTTCAGGTTGGAAAGCATCAAGCATCATCATTACTGATTGAACACGCCTAGGAGCATGTGATAATACTCCTCCTGAACCAATAATCATGTCTAGCTCCATTAAGTCTACTAATGTAGCACCTGAACCTGACTGACTAAATGTTTCAGCTACGTCTCTAACCTGCTGAACACCCTTTAGTCCTACAGCAAGTGTTTTATGATGCTCAAACGCAAGTCTTAAAGCTTCTCTGGCAATAGCTTGCTCGATAACTAAGTCTTGTAGAGATTGCGGGATAGTTGTTGGGCGAATCATTTTATTTCTAATTCTATTTCTTAATTCAAAAATCTCAATTTGCAGTGGTACCCAACGTAAAATATTTTCGACTCCAGTTTCATTAAGTACATTACATATACTGTAACTCATACCTAAGTTCGCACTAACAGTTCTGTTAAAAGTATCTGCAAAAACAGAGAATACGTCTGTTGTTGCTCCACCAATATCAACACCAACAATGGTAATGTCTTGTTCTCTTGCTGTCTCTTCGATTAACTTTCCTACAGCTCCTGGTGTAGGCATAATTGGAGCATCAGCCCAATCCATTAACTTGTTGTAACCTGGTGCCTGAGCCATAACGTGTTCCATAAATAAGTTATGAATCTCATCTCTAGCTGGTCCTAAGTTCTCTCTTTCAAGTACAGGACGTAAGTTATCTACAATACGCAAGTCTGTTTGCTCACCTAAAATTCTTTCAACTAAAGGTCTTGCATCTTTGTTCCCTGCAAATATAATAGGTAATCTATAACCAATACCTAAACGAGGTTTTGGAGCAGCTGCAGCTATCATCTCTGCAAGTTCTGCTACGTGCACTGTTGTACCACCATCAATACCACCAGATAATAAAATCATATCTGGTCTTAACTCTCTGATTCTTTGAATCTTCACATAATCTTCTCTTCCGTCATTCTGAGCAATTACGTCCATAACAATTGCACCAGCACCTAGAGCAGCACGCTCCGCTGATTCTGCTGTCATTGACTTAACAACTCCTGATACCATCATCTGAAGTCCACCACCTGCAGAACTTGTAGAAACATACAAGTCTACACCTCTGGTTTCTTCACGGTCAGGGTAACGACTAGTTGTAATTACTCCACCTTCATCAAGATAGTTTACATGCTTACTAGCATCTTCCATATCTTGATTCTTCAGCTCCATAATCTCTGTTATAGCGTTTCTTACACCCATAGTAACATCTTCAAACGGAGCCTCTACTGTTGTAGGTGCTTCGCCACGTTTTGATAAGCGGTACTCACCGTCTAACTCTTCAATTAAAATTGCTTTGGTTGTTGTACTACCACAATCCGTAGCCAAGATTGTTTTTACTTTTTTTGGATCAATTGACAATTGACTCTCCTCCTTCGCCATTTATGCACCTTTCAAATTATAGCACAAAGAAAACATACTTAACAAGTAAATGAAAATATATTCTTTACAAAAAAAACGAAAAAAATCGCATGTTATAGCGATTTTTCACAATCTAATCTAAATTACTTTTTTCTTGGAAATTTCAGCCATTTTTTAATGCCTGATTCTTCCTCTGAATTCTCTTTTTCAGCTTTTTTTCTTTCTTTTAGCCTTTTCAGTCTAAGTTTCTCTTTTTCCTTCTCTACAACCACTTCGTCCTGTCTTTTTTCAAGAGCTTCAATTAGCAAGTACAAATTATTCCTATCCTCAAAAATTTGAGCATAGTCCTGCAAAGTATGTTGCCCTTTTTCTACAATAATATCAGCTAGTGGAGCCCCTCCATACATCAATTGACTAAAAACGAAACTTAAAGGAGTACCCGTTTCAAGAAAGAATAACACTGGTGTAAACATACCAGTTTTTTCTACTTGTTGAACGATAAAGTCAATCATATCATCTCTTCGCTCATCATTAATCTCTACATATTTTTCAAAAAATTGCATATACTAACACCTCTCATTAACTTCTATAGTTTTTACTAGCTTTCACTAACTCATCAAACAGCTTATCATAATTATACTCACTATTCCACATACCTTCAGGATGCCACTGGACTGCTATTAAAAATTTATAATCTTTTGACTCTATTGCCTCTATAAGCCCATCCGGCGCATAAGCAACTGCTTCCATACCTTGTCCGAGGTCTTTTATTGCTTGATGGTGAAAAGTGTTTACTCTCAATCTGTCTCCAAACAACTCATACAAAAAACTGTCTTCAATGATTTCTATTGAATGTGCAGTAAACTCTCTTGGAGCTTTCTGTCGATGCTGAATTTTAGTATCAGTCTGATCGTATATATCTTGGTATAAAGTGCCACCTAAAAAAACATTTATAACTTGTAGGCCTCGGCAAATACCTAAAATAGGGATATTCTTCTCTAACGCTTTATTAAAAAGTTCTTCTTCAAACTCATCCATCAATGGCGATATTTGCCCCATGTCCTTATGAGGTTCTTCATTAAAATAATGAGCACCCATATCAGGACCACCAGATATAATAAGTCCATCTATCACATTCAAAAAACTATCTATAGAATTGCTATCTTTTGTAGGGGGTAATAAGACTGGTGCACCGCCTGCTTTTTCAACAGCTCTCACATATGTTTCATTCTGCCTTATGACACTATCCTTCCAATCATGCAGGCCTGTTATTCCAATTATTGGTCTCATCAGATATCCTCCGTCAATATTTTCTTTGATTATTATATCACTTCTTATTGATTATAAAAAACTAATATAAAAACTTTTACAAAGTTACCACAAATGCCACAGAATAATCTTTTTCATGACTAATAGAAAGCTCTATTCTCTCTACACCTAATAGCTTTGCTTGAGTTTTAGCATCTTTATGTAAAGTAACATAAGGAACACCGTTTAAATCATTTAAAACTTCAATATTTGAGATACCACACTTCAAACCTACTCCTAATGCTTTTCCAACAGCTTCTTTAGCAGCCCACCTACCTGCTAAAAAGCTAATAGACTCCTTCCTTTCAAAGAACATGTTTCTTTCCTTCTTTGTTAAAACTCTTAACAAAAATCTCTCCCCATGCTTTTCGTATATGCTCTTTATCCTATTGTTCTTAATAATGTCAACGCCTATTCTTTTTATCATCTCTTTTTACCCCAAACCATGTTATTATCAGAAGTCCTGCGTGTGTTATAAGAAAACTAACTGCTATCCTAGTTGATATTTTTAAGAAAAACTGTAATGGCATCATTTGAATCAAAATATCCGTTTCTGGATTAAGTATGTATAAATCATTAAAGAAAAACACCTCATGGAACACAATCCAAAATTTCTGGAAGTTTGTAACAAATATTACCGCTACAAGTGAAGTGATTACCAGAGAGCTAATAAAGCTAGCTTTTGCTTCTTTATAAAATTCTGCTAAATTATTCTCTTTATGTAATAGTACAACTCTAAAAACGATTGCAGCTGCTAATAAAAACAATACCCCATAAGAAAGCAAGAATAAAACCCTAACATCTTCCATATGATCTAATTCTCTTTGATTGAATATTTCCCTTTCAACACCATTAACTTTTTCTAACACTTGCAAATTATCAGTTTTTAATAGTAAATAATCAATGATGCTTTCTGTTATACTATATAACCCATCTTCACTTATTCCAGTAGTTTCAGAGATGCCTAGCTCAGACTGCAATCTTAAATATGTTGATTTACTGGTGCCAAAGAATACTACATTTGATAATAATACTGCCAGCAGAATAAACACCGTGAAAACAATTGTCAGTATTTTTTTAGTCATAGTAGCCCCCTTTTTAGTTAAAAGAGGAGCATTCGCTCCCCCTTTATACTAAGCTATTAAATAAAAGCTTAAAAGTACCATGCATTTGTGATCTAAATTGGACTGGTGTACTAAAGAGAACTATTTCGCCCTCTCCTTGGTTTATCAAAATGCCAGTAGGCTCACCTTTTAGCAGTTCTTCTCCAATCAATCTCCCACTCTGTAGCAAATTGCTTTCTTTGTATCTCATAAAGACTTGATACTTTTCGGCTCTAAATCTCTCATCTATATGCAATATTGGGCTGTCATAGTTATATAAATAAGTTTCTTCAGGCATACCCATAGCCATTATATGACTAGGGTCTATGTCTACCAAAAGCGTTGAACCATGAGTACTATATACTCTATCATTTAATCCTTTTGCAAGATTAGAGATGTTCAAGTTAAACGCCTCTATAGCAAAGTCACATGATTTATGAAGTGCAACTAACCGGCCTCCATTATTAACAAAGCTAACAATCTTTTTGATACCTTCTTGTCCAAATCCACTCTTATATTCTTCAGGTATCGTATTGCCAAACCATTGCAATAGCATTTTAGCTCTACCACTCTCTGCTTTAGTTACATCAACTAAGAAAGCTGTCTCATCACTTGGCAGAATTAAAACATCAATCTCATCTAAAACATTTTTGTCTAATATATCTTCATCCATTATAGTTTGATATTCAAATCCAAAATCCTCTAAAAGAAGCTTAGTCCACCCTTCATCAGCATTGCCTCCCCAATATCTTTGATATATGCCAATTCTTTGTTTTACAACTTCTTTAGTCTCTATATCAACTAGATCATTGATATTTAACGCCACAGGATTTATCCCTAATTCTTGACAAATATCATTTAAGTCTTCTCTAGTTGCATTAATTACAAAACTACCTTGTGGGTATAAGTCTCCATCATGGTAAAAAGAAGACATAATTCTTTTAACTTCTTTTCCTATTTCTAACATCAAATTAGCCACTATAAAACTATCATTATAGGCAGAAGAAATTATGTAACTATTTGACTCTTTAATTTCAATATCAGGTATCTCTACAAAATCAATAACTTTAAATGCACCTTCAAAAATTTGATTTGCTGGCTCAACTTTTACTCCCATATATTCTGCTAAAGTATCAGCTAAAGAATCATAAGCCATCAATGAACCATCAACTCTCTCAGTATAGAAGTTATCTTTGTACAAGACTTTACCAAGTAAATGTTTTATTACACCCATTTTTGGCTGTGCCAAGAATACAACATATGTGCCAGTTTTATACTTGCGGTTACCCACTGAGAAATTTTCTGTTGCTTGATGAACTTCTACACCTTGAGCTAAAATCAAGTCAACAAGCTTTAACATTGTAAGATGGTCATGTTGATCTGTAGATATTAAGTAAGCAAACTCTTTATCCCTTTCACCTCTTACTGTTTGTCTCATAGCTTTGTTGTATGCATTTTTAAGTACCATTTCTCTATTTTTAGCTGCGTGATCCAATAATGCCCAAGCTGAAATCTTTTGCTGATTTACTATATCACCAAGTCTCCACCATCCACCTGGCCAAGGATTTGGGAAGTTTGTCTGTTCTTGATAAGCTGGAAATCCTTTATCATTACTTCCTACAAGCTGTGTAGAATCAATGTACTTAGGAGAAGCTAAGTTTGCATTAGCAGACTCTGTAAGCATACCAGCAATATTATGATGATTAGTAATCCAGTGGAATCCAAAATGTCCCCATCCTGGGAATTGAGCATTGTTAAGAACCCCTGAAACACCTTCTTCTTCTAGTTTATAAGCCATATGAGCTCCGTACCAAGACAACTCTCTCCATATCAATGGATCTGCATTTGGTCTAACTGGATCACTATATGGAGCTATAAAGTATCTCGCGCCGTAACTGCCCATATGATGATGATCTTGAAATGCATGAGGTTTCCAGTCTCTAAACACTATTTGTGCCATATAATCTGATTCGATTAGATTAAGAGCAAAAGCATCTCTATTATTGTCATGTCCAGCATATTTATGATATAACCATGGCATGCTACATCCTTCAAACTCTGTACCCACCCATTGGTCATACCAGTTAGCAACCATCAATTGTCCATCAGGGTTAAAGCATGGAACCATAATAAATATTACGTTTTCTAAAATATTTTTGTCATCTGCACTATCTGATGTTACCAGTTCATAAGCTAGCTGAGGTGCCATTTGAGTTCCACCAATTTCTGATGCATGCAAACTCATACTTTGCACAACAATAGCTTTTCCTTCTTCAATTAATGTATCAATTTCATTTTGAGGCAATCCTCTTGGATCAGTTATTTTTTGGTTAATCTGCCTCAGTTCCTCAAGACGGTCAAGATTATTTTGAGAGGTAATATATACTGCAAGGAAAGGATTTCCCTCAGTAGAAGGTCCCATATCATCTACATATATGGTATTAACTTCATCTTGAAGCTTATAAAAATACTCTACTATCTTATCCCATTTTGCAATTTTTCTGTCTGCACCTAGTTCAAAACCAAAAAAATCTACTGGCTTCGTAACTTTTTCGTTATTCACATTCATCCCTCCATAATTAATATAGGAAGAGCAATCTCTTCCTATATAGTGTTCTTTATTAAATTGCTTAATCCTTCTTTAACTCTTTAAAAATTTAAGTCCTTCGTTGCAAAGTTCTATAAAATTGCAGTATCTGCAATGCTCTCCGACTCGGGCTAAATAGCCCTCTTCCTCCAAAGGTATGTTTTTCTCAGTATCTTTTAATAGCTCATCCATCTGAATCATACTATTTTCTATTTCACTTTGTAAATTGTCGATATCTGATTCATTAAAAGTAAAGAATTCTTTATCATCTATACTTAAGTACTCATTATACCCGTTAATTTTTGACGGGCATGCGTCAGGATACTTATTTAATACATATAAAGCATATACACCCATCTGCCTTTTATTCTCATCTGTGCTCCTTCGCCCGCTTTTCCAATCAACAATATAATATTTTCCATTCTTTGTATATAAAAGGTCTAATATGCTAAAGATTTTATAGTCCCGCAACGTAAAATAAGGGTAATTTTCTTTCTCAAACTCAACTATATCTACTTCTTTTTCCTTCAAAATATTCCATGTATAACTATTTTTCAGATTTTCTAGAGAAGACACAACTCTAGCAGTAATTTTGCCTCCTAGTTCTTTAGATACTCCATCTCCATAGTAAAACTCATGCAATATATTGTAATCTTTAGGTCTTTGTTTCCACTTGTCAATATTGTTTCTAGAGTCTATAACTGCCTTATTCAATCTGTTTCTAATTATTTTAGCAGAGTTTTTAACATCGACATTGCCTTGCTTTATCGACTTTGCTATTTCTTCATGTAAAAACTGGCCACTTAATGCATACACATTGCTTATTTTTTTTAATCTATAAGCATGCTTTGCTCTGTCAGGAGCTTGATATTCCCACCCGTTCCAATGAGCAAATGTATTAAAATAAAAGCTTCTTTTACAGTCTAAATAATTTTTATGTTTAGAAAATGACCATGATTTCTCTGGATACTCTCTTCTTGTGTACATATCTTACTCCTTATTAATAACTGAAATTAGATTCTCATCTATGGCTTTATTTAATAACTCAATTTGATATGATGATACAATTACTAAGTTATGTAATGCTCTTGTAATTAATGTATAAAGCAAATTAGATTTGTTTTGGATAAAATTATCATTGTTTACAACTATTACGAAATCAAATTCTAGGCCTTTTATTAGATACGATGGAATAATATTAATACCTTTGATTAGTTTCCTAGAAGCATTTGTTATCAATTTCACATTATCAGCTTTAATTGCCTTATTTAACACTTCGCCTTCTGATTCATCTTTAACTATTATTGCAACAGTTTCATATTCATCATTACTTTTTACATTTAGTAAATTTTCTATTACACTATTAATGTTTTCGTCTTTACAGTTTATTAGTTTAGGAATATCTCCATCTCTTTCTATAATCTCTAGATTTGACTCTGGTAATACTGCTCTAGCCAGAGAAGCTATCTCCTTAGTCGACCTGTAGCACTTGTTTAGATTATATTCAATAAAAGTGTCTTCAAACAGTCTCTGTGCATCAATCTTCTGCCAGCTAAGAAAATCATCTACTCTTTGATGTATATCTCCCAAAAATGTAAAAGTTGCTTTATCAAACATCTCTTTTAAAACTTTTATCTGAGAAAGTGAATATGTTTGTATTTCATCAATGATGACATGAAGAAATTTATTGCTCTTAATTGCATCTTCAAATTTACTCTTGATTAATAACACAGGAGCAATATCTTCATTGAAAAGTTTACCACTATCAAACATTTTGAGTGTTTCAACACAAATTTTTGCTACATTTTCTGGGACCTCTTCAATACCTAATCTAGTCCATATGCTTAAATCTGTAAACAATTCTTTATAAAGTTGATACGCATCGAATTTAGGTGATTTCTCATATATAGCAATTTTGAGTCTCTTCTCATTCACTTTTTTATAATTTTGAGATACTAAATAAACAATTCTGTTGACAACTTGCTCTAGTCTTTTGTTAATCGGTATGTGTGCATAATCATGATTAAATAGTTTTTCAGCTTGTTTTGCTGTGAAAACCTTCGTATTTGCAAAAACTATATCACCAAACTCCCAATGTTTGTTCTCAAGGTATTCAATATAAGCGCTAATAACTTCTAAAAATTCTGAACCAGTTTTGTAATCAATTAGATCTCTTCGTTTGTCATAGTTTATAAACTGTTCACTTGAATCTTCTACTTTCAAGTTTAATTTATCTAATAAAGCACCTGCAAAATCAAAAAATGTCAACTGTGTGGCATTAGTTTCTCCCAGCTCAGGTAAGACCTCCGATATATAATCAATAAAAACTGGATGTGGTGAGAAAATTGCGATATTCTCAGAGTTTAGCTTATTTCTATTGTGATATAGCAAATATGCGATTCTATGCAAAGCCACAGAAGTCTTGCCACTTCCTGCAACTCCTTGAATCCAAAGTGAGCTATTGGAATCATTTCTAATAATCTGATTTTGCTCTTTCTGGATGGTATATACAATTTGTTGCATCTTCACATTACTTGATTCATTAAGTGTTTCAAGTAGTAGTACATCATCTATCTTGATTCCTGTATCTACTGCTAAAACTAGCTTACCATTCTTAATTTTAAACTGCCGTTTGAGGTCTATATTACCCTCAATTACTCCATCTGGAGCCTCATAAGATGCCTTTCCTAACTCATAATCATAGTACATACTAGCTATAGGAGCGCGCCAATCCATTACCATAACATCAAATTTTTCTTTATTAATTACTGATGTTAATCCTATGTATATATTCTCTTTATGGCTAGTACCTTTTTCTTCAAAATCGATTCTTGCAAAATATGGCTTTTTCAATGCTGTTGCAATTGTATTTTTTTTATGGCTAATTACTTCATATCCTCGAATATCTTCTCTTAATCTATCTTCATATTCAGCGATATCAAATAAGTTGTTAAAATCTCTTCTGTTTTCCCAAAGATATCTTCTATATCCTTTTAGATGAGTCATCTTTGCATCATATTGCTCTTGTATAGCAAAATGTTCTTTACTTAATATGTCTAGTACTTTATCTAAATATTCAGATTCCCTCTTCATTTCTTGCTCAGATATTTTACTCATCGTCATTCCCCCGGTCAGTTGAGCCAATTCCGCCATCTCTAATATTTGTCGCTCTATCATTTTCAGCTACTAAGTATTTACTAAAAACACCTTGTGCAAATGATTCGCCCTTAAAAATTTGCTTGTCCATACTACCTTGATTTTCTAAAGCAATATAGATATGCCCTTCATTATCTTTATTATCATAATAATCAGAGTCTATGATGCCTACTTGGTTCATTAGTCTAATATTGTATTTAAAACCAAAACTACTTCTGATATATATAGCTAGCCATTCGTCGCTTTCCATATACGCTTTTATGCCTGTTGGCATAATAATCGTTTGTCCTTTTTTAATTATATAATCTGTAACTGCAAAAAAATCATATCCAGCTGACCCTATTGTTTTTCTAAATGGGAGCTTTATTTGGTTATAAAGCGCATTAAGGTTCTCATGATTGTTAAAATCCTTTTCAAACTGCTCTTTGCTAATTTTTTCAAATCCTCTTTTACCCATAATAAAGCTCCCTTCTTTTGTTTTATTTAAAATGAATCTATTACTTCTTGAGTTAGATTTTCTACTATTTTCACTGCCCACTCTACAGATTGTTGGTAATCTGAATATGATGAATAGCAATAATGTGTGTGTGCATATCTTGTGGGGATTCCAATTACTATTGTAGGAACTGCTAAATTTCCTAAGTGAATTTTCCCTGCATTTGTACCACCAGCCCATCTAACAGCATCCTGGACTTTAATTCCACTTTTTGATGCAATTTCTTTTGCCCATTTAGTAAACCTTGGATGACTAATCATTGATCTATCTCTATGTCTTATTTGAGGTCCCTTCTTCAAAGCACATTGTGCCAGATGGCTGGTTACGTCCATATCATCTGCTGGACTTCCCTCAAAAACAATTGCTAAATCTGGTTTAACAGTTCGAACAGTAACCTCTGCACCCCTAGTTCCAATCTCTTCTTGTGCAGCTATTGCAGAAACCACGTCAACAGATAAATCTTTATCACCAAGCTTTATTAGTGTTTCTATAGCACATGCAGAACCAAGTCTATTATCAAAAGCTTTACCAAACATAATATCTCTATCTTTGTTGTAGTTAAATTTAACATCTGGAACCACTGGTGCTGCTACAGAAATCTTATAATCATTAATCACTTCATCATATGAGCTTGCTCCTACATCAATAGTCATATCTTTGATTGGCATAAGATTGCTTTTTTCTTGCTCTGACATAAAATGAGGAGGTTTTGATGCTATGACACCAACTACATCTATACCATCATCGTTTTTTATTCTCACAGTATGTGCAGGTACATTTTGAGCATGCCATCCACCAAGAGGCATAAAGTTTAATGACCCATTAGGATTAATAGATGTTACCATAAATCCTACTTCGTCACTGTGTCCATCTAACATAACTATTGGCTTATTTCCAGAATGATTCTTTCTTTTTACAAATAAGTTTCTCATCTTATCTTCAACAATCTCTCCAGCAAAAGGTTTAGAGTATTCAACCATCAGTTTTACAACATCATCTTCAAACCCAGGTGCACCATTTGCATTGCAAATTGCTTCAATAAATTCTAAAGACTTAAACATATAATTCCCTCCAATTTGTTGTTTAACTATCAATTTATAATTATATCAGAAAACTTCACTTTAATGAATTATTTTCACACCCGAATTAATAGAAAACTTAAACCAAGTTTAAATATAGAGCGCTAAATTAACTTCCTTAAGATGTACTGTTTTGAGTTGCAGATAGTTAGTATTATCATATAGAATAGTATTAGAAAATTTATGGAGGTATTTTAATGAATACAACTGATATTATGAACGTAGCTTTAGAACTCGCAAATTTAGATAGTATACCACACGATACTGTGATAAGTGTTCCTGGTGAAAATATCAAAAAAGTCTTAATTGGTGTTGACATGGAAACCCCAGAGCTTTTATTAGCAAAAGAGTTAGGCTATGACTTAGTTATTAGTCATCATCCAAAAGCTGACACTGCGGTAGTAAACTTCCATAAAGTTATGGATATCCAAATAGACAAAATGGTAGAAAACAATGTGCCTATAAATAAAGCACAAAAGGCTTTAGCTAAAAAAGTGAAATCTGTAGAGATTGGCAGACATGTTGCTAATTATGATAGAGTATCTTCAGCTGCAAAATTGATGAGCATACCTTTTATGAACATACATTTGCCTGCTGATTTGATAAGTGAGCAGTTTACTCAAGATCATCTTGATAAAGCTCTTGGTCATAATCCAAAGGCAACCTTAAATGATGTAATAGAATCTTTAAACGAGCTTGAGGTATACCAAAAATCATTGTCTAAGCCAGTTATAAGATGTGGTAGTGGAAATGATTATGCAGGGAAAGTACTAGTACTTTTTGCAGGTGGAACAAATGGTGGAGCAGATGTATATAAGGCTTATTTCGAAGCTGGAGTTGGTACTATAGTAGCTATGCATGCACCAGAGGATGTAATTAAAGCGACTAAAGAGCAAAATATTGGTAACATAGTAGTAGCTGGGCATATGCCAAGTGACTCAATAGGTCTTAATAAGTTAATTGAAGCTTTACAAGATAAAGCTCTTGAAGTGACTAAAATATCAGGAATTTTATAAGAATTAAGAAGGAGCTTTACATTTTATAGCATGTAAAGCTCCTTTGTATTATTCTACTGTAACACTTTTTGCTAAGTTTCTAGGCTTATCTGGATCATTTCCTCTCAAAACAGCCGTATAATAAGACAATAATTGAAGTGGAATAACACTTAGAATCGGTGTAATATACTTATGGACTTTAGGAATCAATATAGTATCATCAGCTAAATCTATTGCAACATCATTATCATTAGTCAAAAGAATAATGTAACCACCTCTAGCTTTGACCTCCATAATATTACTATGCATCTTGTCCATTATTTCTTCTTGGGTAGCTAAACAAATCATAGGCGTACCTTCTTCAACTAACGCCAAAGTACCATGCTTAAGCTCTCCTGCTTCTTTTGCTTCTGCATGAATATACGATATTTCTTTCAGCTTCAAAGCACCTTCTAATGCTACACTACTATCAATTAACCTGCCAATATAAAAGCAGCTATTATGATTCTTAATATGCTCTGCAATACTCTTTATAATTCTTTCATTACTTAATACATCACTCGCTAAATCGTGTAACTTTAATAAATCCGTGGTTATCTCTTTGATATCTTCCACCTTTATGCTTCTTATATTTGCGATATAAAGTGCTAAAAGGTTAATAACCAAAAGCTGCGACACATAAGCCTTTGTTGAAGCAACCCCTATTTCAGGACCGGCATGTAAGTAAACCACTGCATCACATTCAACAGCAATACTACTATTTACTGAGTTAACTATGCCAATAACTGGTACTTTTTTTTCTTTAGCTAATCTCAAAGCAGCTAATGTGTCAGCTGTTTCTCCAGACTGACTAATTACAATCATTACATCATCTTCTGTCAATATAGGCTTTCTGTACCTATACTCACTTGCAACGTCTACTTCAACTCCTATGCCTAATAGCTCCTCAAAAACATACTTGCCAACTTGTCCGGCATGATAAGAAGTTCCACAGGCAACTAAATGGATTCTTTTTGCCTTTTTTAAGGTGTCTTCTAAACAGTCTAATTCTGGCAGTTTAACTGCTCCATCACTAAATATCCTACCTCTTAGAGTGCTCTCAATTACCTCTGGTTGCTCGTCAATTTCTTTTCTCATGAAATGGTCAAACCCACCTCTTTTAGCCTTTGAAATATCCCAGTCAACAGTTAAGATTTCTTTTATGATTTCTTCCCCAGAATCAAGATTATATGCCTTTACAAAGTCTGGAGTTAAAACAGCCATTTCACCATTATTTAGCCTGAAAAACTTGCTTGTGTACTCAACAATTGCTGACAAATCAGATGCTAATATGTTTTCATCTTCAGCAAGCCCAATAATCATAGGCGTTTCTTGTCTAACAGCTACTATTTTGTCAGGCTCATAAGTACTCACAACTGCTATAGCGTAAGCACCTTTTAACTGCTTTGCAACTTTTCTGACAGTAGAAAACAAATCTCCATCATACTCTTTTTCTAAAAGGTGTGCTACAACTTCAGAATCAGTTTCTGATGAAAACACATATCCTCCTGCCAATAGATCGTTCTTTATTTCTTGATAATTTTCTATAATTCCATTGTGAATTACAGCAAATTTTCTATTATAGTTAAAATGCGGGTGAGAATTCTCATCTGAAGGCTTTCCATGAGTAGCCCATCTAGTATGAGCAATTCCGCATGTCCCTGTTGTGTCCACCTTACTTGTTGCATCTACTAATTTATTTACTTTTCCTTCTTTTTTTATAATACTTATTTTATTATCATTTAATATGGCTAATCCTGCTGAGTCATAGCCTCTATATTCTAATGTCTTTAAACCATCAAGCAGTATTCTATCCACTTGTTTTTTCCCCGTATAGCCTACAATACCACACATAAAGTATCCTCCTACTAACTTATATCACTTAACCGGTTTTGTGCTATAGTCACCCATAGTTTTGTTTCCGATTTATCACGAGTGTGATAGCCCGGAGAGCATCCGCCGAAAAATTCGATCACTCTCACCTCGTCAACTCATTTGAGTCCTGGCGCTTATTTTTTGGAAATTTCTCTAACTTTTCTTGCAACTTTTTCTACCATTTCATTGGTCATTTCTTCAGTATTAGCTTCAACCATTACTCTAATCATTGACTGAGTACCTGATGGACGCAAAACTAATCTTCCTTCACCAGACATCTCTTCTTCTACTTCTCTTGCATAATTAAGTAACTCATCATTATTCATTATTTCTGCTTTATCTTTAACTTCCACATTAATTAACCTTTGTGGAAACTTATGAAATCCACATAAAGCTTTAGAGAAAGTAGTCCCTGTTTGATTGAGAATAGCAGCTATCATCAAACCATTTAACATACCATCACCAGTTTTCTGCCAATTACTATTTATTATATGCCCAGATTGCTCACCTCCTAAAACAATGTTGCTATTCTTCATTTCTTCCCATACATACCTATCGCCAACTTGTGCTCTAATTAGAGAAATCCCTTTATTCAATAAGGCTTTTTCTAAGCCCATATTGCTCATTACTGTCCCTACTATAGCGTCATTAGTCAACTGCCCTTTATTCTTTAAGTAAGTCGCTATTAAATATTTTAAACCATCTCCATCAACTTCATCACCATTATTATCAATTGCAATAATCCTATCAGCATCTCCATCAAATGCTAATCCTAAGTCTGATTTGCTCTTTATAACCATCTCAGACAAAACTTTAGTATTCGTTGAACCACATGACACATTAATTAGCTCTCCATTTGGCGAGCCATTAATTACTATTGTATCTGCTCCAGCAGCTGTGAATAGCTGAAGAGCCCAAGGTGCAGCAGCACCCCAAGCAGCGTCACAAACTATTTTCATTCCTTCTAAACTGCATGGCAGTTTTTCTAATATATACTCAAAATATTCTCTTATTAACTCATTGTCATAAACAACCTTGCCAGGAACAACTGCATTTACTTCTAATACGCTTTGTGCTGTTTTTTCAATTTCAAGCTCTAAATCATCATCTAGTTTATATCCATTTTTATCAAAGAACTTGATCCCGTTATCCTCAATCGGATTATGAGAAGCAGAAATCATAACACCAAAGTCAGCATCACTATTATCAACTAAAAATGATACCGCTGGAGTTGGCACTACTCCAATGTCAATTACATCTAAACCTTCTGAGAGGAAACCGGATATGAGAGAGCTCTCAAGCATAGGGCCACTAACTCTGCTATCTTTCCCAAGTATCACTTTCTTGGAATTAGATGGTAAAACCCTACTTGCTGCTCTTGAAATTTTTAGCATAAATTCTGGGATGAGTAGCCCCTGATTTGCAACGCCTCTTATCCCATCTGTACCAAAAAACTCTCTCATAATTAAATCCTCCTAGTTTACAATTGTAATATCAACAAACTCATGTTGTTCATTAAATGGCTCAAGTCCCTCAGGATATACAAGCCTAACTTGTAATGAATCCTCTTCTTCTAAAATGTCTTCATATGTAAAAGTTTCTGTCTCAATATATTCAATATCTTCTAAAGCCTCTAATGACCCTTTAACAACTATATTATTTGGGCTTATTACAAATTCAACATCCTCTGGTACCTCAACCTCTTCACTTAGCATTACTGGTACTGTCTTATAGTAATTCAAATAAATACTCAAGTTAACAAACTCATCAATACTCACATTAGGTAAGGTTACCCCAGAGCTATTAACAGCCCTTACTTCTGCTCCAACTATTTCGTCTTCCATCTCTAAATAATTATAATCCACAACTATTCTTGCTACGTCATTTATTAGTTCTTCTGCTCCGCTTACAGTGACTTGAGGTGGATCTATAACCATCTCCTCAATAATCACATTATCAGGCAAAGCTTCCGAGTAATTAATCTCAACATCAATTTCTTTTTCAATCCAATTATCTAATACTACATCCACTCTTTGTGGAGCTAAGCTAAATATTCTAACTCCAGCAGGTATTTGTGGTTCAAGTTGTAATGTGTGCTTTCCCTTTGTATATCCAGTTAAATCCAGCGTTATCGTGACATCCTGAGAGCTTATTAGATTTACTGTATCTATTGATCCAACTAAGGTAAGATCGGCTTGTCTTGAGGTTATAGCTGTCACAATATATCCACTATCTGTTACCCATTCTATTTCTATATTCCTAAAAGTCTGAATCCCTTCATAAATAGACTGTGGTTGTTGTCCTTGAACATATAACCAAAGTGTCAAAGCTAATGCTAGTGATAGTAACTTTAATACTAGATTTTCTGAGAGCTTAATTTTCTTCATTATTAGCCCCCTTCCATAATCTGTCAAAGACTCTGTCTTGATGATCTGAAATAAGATATAGTTTTAATTTATCTCTTAATGAATTTGCATCAAGATATCTTTGTATTTCACCATTAACTGCTAATGATATTGAACCAGTTTCTTCTGAAACTATAATAGCAACCGCATCAGAATATTCACTTATACCAATAGCTGCTCTATGCCTTGTTCCTAACTCTGCACTTATGTTTGTATTTGAAGTTAATGGGAGATAACAAGCAGCTGCTACAACCCTGCCTTTTCTAATCATAACCGCTCCATCATGAAGTGGCGTTTTTGGAATAAATATATTAATCAACAACGAACTACTTACTAAACTATCAATGGGAATCCCTGTCTCCATATAATCTCTTATTCCTGTTTCCCTTTCCCAAACTATTAATGCACCAATTTTATTTTTTGATAATACAGAAACAGCTTTAATTACTTCTTCAATCGCATCAGTTACCTCTGTTTCTGGTCTAGCTTTAAATGATGGTGTTATGAGAATTCCACTTCTTCCAAACTGTTCTAGAGCTTTCCTAAGTTCTGGTTGGAATAAGACAACGATAGCAATAATACCGACAGTCCACAATGAATTTAATAACCAACTCAATGTGGTTATCGTTAACAAATCCGCGACCACTGTTATTATTAGCAATACTAAGATTCCTTTAACAAGAGCCATAGCTCTTGTTTGTTTAAACATTAATATAGCTCTATATATAATATATGCAACTATTAGGATGTCTAAAATATCGACAAATGAAAAATTGCCAAACAGCCTAAAAATGTATTCAATAGCCATATTCATTCCCCATAACTTAATTATTTAAGAAAAGATTTAAAGATTTTATTAGCTCTACTATTTTCCTTATTTCCCTTTTCTTCATTTTTTATCTTATCAAATTCTTCAATTGCATTCACTAATAAAGCAACTATTTTATTGTCTTTATTAGTTTTAACTATTGCATTAATCGCTTCTTTTGGGACAACCTCTCCAATAAGATTTGTAGTTAAAGAGAAAATATCTTCGTTCAACTCATAAGCTTGTTCAAATGAAATTAGAGCTTTCTCAAAGTCATCTAACTGGCAATAGGCACATGCTGAAAGCAAGTAACCTAAGGGGCTATCTTCATTCTTTATTGCTGCATACTGTGCCTCTACTAATGCTTCTTCTGATTCATTCACATAAAGCAAAATTTCTGCCAAATTAATCCTTATTATATCATTTTTTGGGGCTACTGTCTTTGCTTGTTTAATAGATTTCAGTGCACTTTCAAAATCTTTTTGTGCCAAATATGCTGAAGCCATGCTAACTAATGCTGGAAGATACTCATTTTGGATTGATAATGTTTTTTCCCACTCGCTAATTGCTCTATCATAAAGCTTGTTGTCATAATATATTATACCAGTATTATAACTTGCATGAACATTTTGTGGATCATCCTCCAGTGCTTGCTTCCACATTCTTAGAGCTTCATCTGGTTGCCCATTTCTTGCGTATGCCTCGCCAAGGTTAGTCTTAATATTTGAATCGCTAAACCCTTTTCGCATAGCTATTTCAAAATTTTTGATAGCATCCTCCACTTTATTGAGGCTTAACGATGCAATCCCCATATTAAAGTAAATAGAGGCATCGCTTCCTCCTAATGCTATCTCTTTATTACAATACTCTAAAGCTTCCTCCATATTATTAAGATGCAAATGAATCATTGCAATTTGATGATGAGCCTCTATGTCTTCTGAGTCTATTTTAATAATTGTTTTCCATCTATCAATTGCTTCTTCAAACTCTCCTTTTAACATGAGTACTCTAGCTAAAGTTTGATGAATCAATTTCATTGATCTATTTGTATTATATCTGTCAGCTTTTCTTAAATGCATCAATGCTGCATCAAGGAGTTGCTTATGAACATAAACTTTTGCTATAGAATAATGAGCGAATACATTTTTGTCGTCAATCTGGATTACTTTTTTCCACTCATCCAGAGCTTTGTCATACTCGCCTTGTTCAGCAAATATTGTTCCTAGATGATAATGTGCTGTTAATTTTTCATTCCCGTTAAGAAGTGTGAGTGCATGCTGCAGATTTTCTTTTGCTTGTTCCCACTCGTTAAAATGCATATGAGCCACACCTAAATCATGCCAAAATACAGGGTTGTCTGGCTCCTTTTCTTTTAACTCTTCGATTATTTTTAGAATTTCTTCTTTGCTTGGTTTTTCCATAAGTCATCTCCCTTTAAATCTTCATATATGGATATTAGCTAAATAGATAAAATATCCTTCATGATTTCAAAATTTTATAGATATTATATTATAACATAATAAATATCACTTCTCTTACCATATACTAAAAAAGACCTCTTTCGAGGTCTTATTCAACACTTATTGCAAATGTTAGTTCAGCTGTTGCTGCTATTTTACCATCTACTCTAGCTGTTGCCTTGCCAAAGCCAACTGGTCCATGTAAGCTAGTTAACTCTGTTGTGAGTTCTAATACATCGCCTGGTAATACTTGTTTTTTAAACCTTGCTTTTTTAATACCTCCAAAGAAAGCTATCTTACCTTTGAATTCGTCCATACTTAATAAAGCAATAGCACCTGTTTGTGCAAGAGCTTCTATAATTAACACTCCTGGCATTACTGGGTAATCTGGAAAATGTCCTTTGAAATAATACTCATCTTCATGGACATACTTTCTTGCTACACATTTTTTACCTATGTTTAACTCAATAACTTCATCTACAAGTAAGAATGGTTCTCTATGAGGTAAAATCTTTTTTATATCATCTTTATTCATTAATATCATCCCATTTTTTTAATGCTAACACTACATTGTGTCCGCCAAACCCAAAAGAGTTTGAAAGTGCATATATAGCATCAGATTTTCTAGCACCTTCTACAATATAGTCCAAGTCACAATCAGGGTCTCTGGTCTCGTAATTGGCTGTAGGAGGCAACACGCCTTCCTTTAATGCCATTACACTTATAACCGCTTCCAAGGCTCCTGCAGCCCCTAATAGGTGCCCTGTCATTGACTTTGTTGAGCTCACTGGGACCTTAACATCCTTAAACACATTTTTGATCGCTAAAGTTTCGATTTTATCATTTAACGGCGTACTAGTGCCATGTGCATTTATATAGCCTATATCTTCGTGACTAATGCCTGCATCAATTATCGCATTTATCATAGCTTGAGAAGCGCCTTTTCCATCTGGAGCTGGTGCTGTTATATGGTAAGCGTCTGATGTTGCACCGTAACCAACAACTTCACCATAAATCTTTGCTCCTCTTTCTTTAGCACTTTCAAGACTTTCTAAAATTACTGTAGCTGCTCCTTCCCCAATGACAAAGCCACTTCTTTCTTTGTCAAATGGGATAGAGGCCCTATTCTTATCTGTCCCATCATATAAAGCTTTCATTGATGCAAACCCCGCAACAGCTAAAGGAGTTATAGCTGCCTCAACTCCACCTGCAACCATAATGTCACTTTTACCCTGTGAGATAAGATTGGCAGCTTCACCTATTGCAGAACTACCAGATGCACAAGCAGTTTGCATTGACAAGCTATGACCTTTCAGTCCAAGAGCTATTGCAACATAGCCTGGCGCCATATTAATTATGCTCATTGGTATAAAAAATGGAGAAACTCTTTCTGGCCCCTTTTCATACATTTTTATCGCTTGCTCTTCAATTGTGCTTAACCCACCAATGCCGCTGCCAATGATTACTCCAGCATTTGCCCCTTCGGAATTAAAACTTTCTAATTTTGCATCCTTCCAAGCATCCATAGCAGATACTACTGCATACTGGCAAAATAAGTCCATTCTTCTAGCTTCTTTTCTACTAATATAATCTTTTAGGTCAAAGTCTGTTACTTCAGCAGCTAGTGAAATTGGAAAGTTCTCTATATTAAACTTAGTGATATTATCAATCGCACAAACACCGTTTTTTACATTGTCCCACATTTTCTCAAGACTATTGCCTAGAGGAGAAACAATACCTATGCCTGTTATTACTACTCGTCTTTTCATAATTCTCTCCCCTACATTACCATTCCGCCATCAAGGTTTATTACTTGTCCAGTAATATAGCTTGATTCATCGCTAGCCAAAAATGCAACTAAATTTGCAACATCTTCTGGTTTGCCATAACGATTTAGTGGAATACCTTTTAACATAGCTTCTTTAACTTTTTCATTTAAATCATCTGTCATTTTAGTTTCGATAAACCCTGGTGCTATCGCGTTTACTCTAATATTTCTCGATGATAATTCTTTTGCTGTAGTTTTTGTAAGCCCAATCAACCCAGCTTTTGATGCGGAATAGTTAGCTTGTCCTGCGTTTCCTGAAACTCCTGACACTGATGAAATATTAATAATAGAACCATACCTTTGCTTTAACATTGGCCTGGTTATATGTCGTATGCAGTTAAAAGCGCCTTTCAAGTTTACATTTATTACCGCGTCAAACTCTTCTTCGGTCATCCTCATAAGTAAATTATCTTTAGTTATCCCTGCATTATTAACTAGAACATCAATCTGCTTATGATGATCTATTACGTTAGCAATCATATCTTGAACTTGAGAAAAATCACTAACATCAGTTTGATGCGTACTCACTTCAACATCATAACTGCTTAAAGTTTCAAGAGCAGGTCTTATCTCTTCTTCGCTACCAACATAATTTAGTGCTAAATTATATCCTTGACTAGCAAGTTTAACAGCAATTGCTAGCCCAATCCCTCTACTAGCACCAGTAATTAAAGCTACTTTCATTTTAACAACCTCTCTAACTCATAAGACAATGTCTTTTGATCTTCAATAAAGTGTACTTTTAGTTTTTTGTTAATTCGCTTAAGAAATCCATTCAAACTCTTTCCTGGACCTATTGTTATAAAAGTATCGTAGCCATCGTTAATTAGTTTACGTATGGTTTCTTCCCATTTTACAGGGCTACAGACTTGATTTGATAAAACTTCACTAATGCTTGTTTCACTCGTAATATAATCTGCTGTTACACTTGAAACAACCTTTGTATTTAATTGCATGAACTCAAATCCTTTAAGTTCTTCTTCTAGCTTTTCTTTAGCTGGTGTAAGCATTGAAGTGTGAAAAGGTGCACTTACATCTAAAACCATAGCTTTGAGTGCTCCAGCTTGATTTGCTAACTCACATGCATATTCAATTGCACCAACTTCTCCACCAATGACTATTTGTCCAGGGCAATTATAATTTGCTGGTTCTACTATTCCTTTTACTTTAGCTGTTTCACATATAGCTTCTACTTGTTCGCTTTCTAAGCCAATTATTGCAGCCATAGTGCCTAATCCAACTGGAACAGCTTCTTGCATATATTGCCCTCTTTTTTCTACTAACTTAACAGCGGACACATAATCAATTGCTCCTGCCATAACAAGAGCACCGTACTCCCCTAAACTAAGACCAGCATAGGCATCAATTTTGATTTGATTGTTCTTCAATATATTAGCTACACCTACTCCAAAAGCTAGCATTGCTGGCTGAGTAACTTTGGTAAGAGCTAGTGTCTCCTTGGGTCCACTAAAACATATTTCTGAAATCTTATACCCTAGTGCTTCATCAGCTTTATCATAAGCTTGCTTAAAGGCTTCATGATTCAAATATAAATCTTGCCCCATACCTACGTATTGTGCTCCTTGCCCTGGAAATAAGACAGCTACTTTGCCCATGTTGCTCTCTCCTTAATATTAGCTAATAAAGGATGAATGCCCTCTACAAGCTCATCAATAATCTCTTTCACAGACTGTTCTTTACATATAAGTCCAGCTACTTGCCCCGCCATTGGAGACCCATAATCCATGTCTCCATCAATAACAGCTAACTTTAGTTTTCCAGAGCCTAATTGTTCAAGCTCTTCCAAAGTTGCTCCTGATTTTTCTAATTTACTATATTCTCTTGCTAGTTTATTTTTTAGTGTCCTTACAGGGTGACCTGTAGACTCTCCTGATATCACAGTAGATCTATCAGTAGCAGTAATAACTTTATGTTTATAATTTTGATGAATGCAACACTCTCTTGCTACTAAAAATCTAGTTCCAATCTGTACTCCGTTTGCGCCTAAAGCTAGAGCTGCAACAATACCTCTTGAGTCAGCAATGCCTCCTGCTGCAATGACCGGTATATTTATAGCGTCCCTAATCTGAGGAACTAAAGCCATTGTAGTAGTAGTGCCAATGTGACCTCCAGCTTCCATTCCTTCAGCAATTATTGCATCAACACCCTTATCAGCTAATCTTTTTGCAAGTGCAACAGAGGAAACTACTGGGATAACTTTCTTTCCAGCTTCTTGCCATTTTTCAATATATGGACCTGGATTACCAGCACCAGTTACTATTACCTCAATACTTGATTCTGCCACAAGTTTGACGACCTCTTCTACATGTGGACTAAGTAACATTATATTTACACCCAGCGGTTTATCTGTTAGCCGCTGGGCTTTAATAATTTCTGACTTTAGCCAATTTGCATCTGCATTTCCTGCTGCAATAATTCCTAAGCCTCCTGCATTTGAGACGGCAGATGCTAAATTAGCATCTGAAACCCAAGCCATTCCACCTTGGAAAATTGGATATTTGATACCAAGCAAATTAGCTATGCTCAAGTCTTTCATTCTAGTGTTTGTCAATATACTCAACTATATCTTTTACTGTTTTTAGTGCTTCTATTTGGTCGTCTTCAATAGTTATTCCAAACTCATCTTTTACACAAATTACAATTTCCATAATATCCAATGAATCTGCTTCTAGATCCTCTTGAATATCCGCTTCTAAAGTTACCTCATCTTCGCTTACACCTAAGTTTTCAACTAAAATTTCTCTTACTTTTTCAAATGTCATTTTATATTCTCCTTTTTGTTTTATATTATAAACTTGAAATTATATTTCAAGTAAAGTTGCTCCCCAAGTTAACCCTCCGCCAAAACCAACAGTAATAATTTTATCTCCTTCTTCTAGCAATCCCTCTTTGAACATATCATCAAGAGCGATTGGTATGCTAGCTGCAGAAGTATTGCCATTTTTAGATAAATTCATAAAAAATTGCTCAATAGGATAATTCATCTTCCTACCTACAAAGTCGATTATTCTTGCATTAGCTTGATGCGGTACTATGTACTTTATATCTTCTAAAGTAAGTCCTGTGTCTGATAACACTTTATTTACACTTTTTCTTATTGCCCCTACAGCAAACTGAAAGACCTCTTGCCCTTTCATAGTTATATACTGATGATTTTTCATACTTTTTGTATAAGGGTTTTTAAGAGGCATTGCATCTGCTTGTAAAACTTCATTAACATCTCCCTTAGAAGCACAAAATGAATAAAATTGCTTGCTTTCATCCATTTCAATTACAGCAGCACCTGCTCCATCTCCAAATAACACACATGTATTTCTGTCATTCCAGTCAATAATCTTAGATAATACTTCAGCTCCAATTATCAAAGCCTTTTTCACTTTTTTATTTACCATAAACCCTTCAGCTACACTTAGTGCGTAAATAAACCCTGTGCAGCCAGCAGATAAATCAAATGCAAATGCATTTTTTGCATCTAACTCATTTTGAACTAAGCAAGCAGTTGAAGGTGTAAATTTGTCAGGCGTTATTGTAGCTACTATAATTAAATCTAACTCCTCTGATGTCACCCCAGCATTTTTAAGTGCCTTCTTAGCTGCTTTTATTGATAATTCAGAAGTATTTTCTCCCATTGATATATTTCTTTGATAGATACCTGTTCTTGAAATTATCCAATCATTATTAGTATCAACAAGTTTTGATAGGTCATTATTATCCACAGCATTAGGGGGTGTATAGCTACCTGTCCCTAATATTTTTATACTCATAACTATTCCTCAAAAACTACTTTGTCTGCTTCTTTGATTCCATGGTCAAATCCACTTATATCACTGTATTCTTGATCAAAGAACTTTTTTAGTTTACTCAAGCTTCTCATTAAAACTATATTGTCTTGCAACTTGAGATCTTCAGTCATCTGTCCAACCATCTTTTCGTGAAATTTTTCATGCAGCTGATTTACATGTTCACCTTGTTCTGTTAGTTGTACCAAAACTTTTCTTCTATCATTTTCATCTCTATATCTTTCTACATACCCTTTTTTTACAAGCCTATTAACTGATGTCGTAAGAGTACCAAGAGTTATTCTTAAGAACTTTGCTACATCTGACATTGTACATGGCTGTTGTAAACCTATAGCTTCTAGTGTGTGAATTTCTGTTATTGATAAATCTTTCAATCCTTTTTTTTGCAGTGCTTGTTCTTCTATTGCTAAAATCTGATTGAATAGTCTCACTAGATAAGTGTTTATTAGCTTTACAGAGTATTCTTTATCTGGCATTTATCTCACTCCATTTATTTTGATGTTCAAACTATTTGAAATTAAAACTAATTACGGCGATTAGTTTAATATAGACTAAGCAATATGTCAAGTCCTCTGTTTTTTTAACTAGTTTTCTTTACATTTTTCACACATTTTTACGTGTACCAAAAAATGAAATATCTTATACTTACAAAGAAAAATTCAAACTTGTTTTAAAAATAAAAAAACTCCTTAAAAATAAGGAGTTTTGTATTAATATTATCTTTTTGAGAACTGAGGGGCACGACGAGCCTTCTTTAAACCTGGCTTCTTTCTTTCTTTCATACGTGCGTCTCTTGTTAAGAAACCTGCTTGTTTAAGAGGTTTTCTATATGTATCAGAGTCTACCTGCAATAACGCTCTAGCAATACCATGTCTGATAGCTCCTGCTTGTCCAGAGTAGCCACCGCCATTAACATTTACTAAAACGTCATACATGTTAGTAGTTTTAGTTAATTCTAGTGGTTGCTTAACGATTACTTTTAAAGTTTCTAAACCAAAGTACTCATCCATTTCGCGACCATTAATAACAATTTTACCACTACCAGGTACTAATCTTACTCGAGCTACAGCATTTTTTCTTCTACCTGTTCCTAAGTAATGTAATACTTGTGCCATGTTATTCTTCCTCCCCTATCTTTTAGTTACGCAATTCCCATACTTCAGGTTGCTGCGCTTGGTGAGGATGATCCGCACCAGAATATACTTTTAATTTTCTAATAGTTTTTCTACCTAATTTATTTTTTGGTAACATGCCTTTTACAGCTTTCCTAATGATAATTTCTGGATTCTTCTCTAAAACCTCGGAATACTTAATTCTTTTTAAACCACCTGGATAACCAGAATATCTTTGCAATTCTTTCTGTTCCCATTTACGACCTGTTAATTCGATTTTTTCTGCATTTATTACTATTACGAAATCACCAGTGTCCATATGTGGTGTGAACTCCGGTTTGTGCTTACCTCTTAAAATTGTTGCAATTTCAGTTGCTACTCTACCTAATGTTTTGCCTGCAACATCAACTATATACCACTGTTTATCAATGTCTGATGGCTTTGCCATATATGTTCGCATGGCTAAACCTCCTTTATTTTTTTATCATATTTATTCTAGAAGCCATATCGGGGCATGGTATGACTATCATAAAAACACTTAAAATATTGTATGCTATACATCCATGTTCGTCAAGTTCTTTTGTAAAATTTCTTTGTTATACCAAACTTTTTCTAAGCATAACCCGTGTGGGGGTGCTGTGTATGGAGCTTTCTTCCTATCTTTACTTGCTATTATCTCTTGCAAGTCATTCACACTAATATTACCTGTGCCTATTTCTATTAGAGTTCCTACTATTATCCTAACCATTTTATATAAAAATCCATCTCCAATAATCGTAAATTTAAAATTATTCTTAGATAAATTTTCAATATTACAAGCATATACCTGCCTAACAGTTGTTTTTACTTGGCTTCCTGCAGCACAAAAAGATTTGAAATCTTTCTTGCCTACAATCAGTTGGCATCCTTCTTGCATATCCTCTATATTCAGTTTATGTCTCACATGACACCAATATCTCTTTTGTCTAATGTCTAAGAAGTCATTTGTTGAAAACAAATAAGTATACTTTTTTGCTATGGCATCTCTGCTTGGATGAAAATCCTTATCAACCTCACAACTACTATAGACTTCTATATCATTAGGCAAATATGATTTCAAAGCCAAATGAAACTTATTTGGTGGAATGCTTGCACTGGTTTCAAATATTGCAACTTGATTGTTGGCATGGACACCAGAATCTGTTCTAGAGCATCCACAGATTTTTACATTCTCCTGTGTTAACTTACTAATCGACTGTTCAAGTGTGCCTTGGACTGTTCTTGTATCTGGTTGAAACTGAAATCCACTAAAGTCAGTTCCATCATAGCTAAGCTCTATCTTTATTACGCTCATTATATGCCTTGTACTCTCATATAGACTATTAACACACCTACCATAGACATGGTCCCAAAAGCTATTATATCAAGACCACTCATCTTCAAAATCTTCATTCTTGTTCTACCTTCTCCACCTCTATAGCATCTAGCTTCCATAGCCATAGCGAGTTCATCAGCTCTTCTAAATGCACTAATAAATAAAGGTACTAATAGTGGCAATAACGCCTTTGCTCTTTCCAGGATGTTACCTGACTCAAAATCTGCACCTCGTGATTGCTGAGCCTTCATTATCTTTTGTGCCTCTGTAAGTAATGTAGGAATAAATCTTAGAGCTATTGTCATCATCATTGCTAATTCATGTGCTGGTAACCCAATTCTTTTAAATGGTTTTAGTAAGTTTTCAATTCCATCTGTTAAGGCAATCGGTGATGTTGTGAGCGTCAAAATTGATGTAAAAGTTATTAATAATATTAGCCTTGATGCCATCATTAAACCAAAGTATAGTCCACCCTCATGTATAGTCAGCGGTCCTAACTTGAGTAATAGAGCACCTTCCTTATTAAATAACGTGTGTAAGACTACCGTTAAGAAAATGATTATAATCAGTGGCTTAACTGATCTCAAAACGTTTCTTACGCCTGTTTTAGCGCTTAGAATGATAAACAAACTAAATAGTGCTATCACTCCATATGCAAACACACCTCTTGCACTAAACAGAATAACAATATATAAAATTGTAAGTAAAATTTTTGTTCTGGGGTCTAGTTTATGTACGAATGAATCTCCAGGTATAAATTGACCAAAGTTTATATTAGTCAACATTTTTACCCACCCCCAGTTCATCTTTGATGGCCTTGGCAGCTTCCTCTAATGTTAATACTACAGATGGGACATTCCACCCCTTATTTACTAAACTAGTAAATAGAGCAGTTAATGGTGGTACATCTAAACCTATTGATTTCAATGCCTTTGTTTCTCCAAAAACATCTTTTGGTATTCCATCAAGTACTATTTGTCCATTATTAAGAACAACTACTCTGTCTGCAAAATGTGCTACTTCTGTCATATCATGTGTTACTATAACTATTGTAATACTCTGTTTATCTCTTAATTCCTTGATTAAGTTTAAAACCTTGTTTCTTGTGATAGGGTCTAACCCAGCCGTAGGCTCATCTAAAATAAGCATTTTAGGGCTCATTGCTAGCACACCTGCCATTGCCACTCTTCTCATTTGTCCTCCACTTAAGTCAAATGGTGACTTTTCAAGTAATGCTAAATCCAAGTCTACTGCTTTCATGGCATTCTCAACTAATTGCTTAACTTCTTCGTCGCTGTATCCCATGTTTTTTGGGCCAAAAGCAATATCAAGAAAAACTGTTTCTTCAAACAGCTGATGTTCAGGATATTGAAAAACTATCCCTACTTGACTTCTCACTTTTTTTCTATCTTTTTTATCTTGTGTTGATATTCCATTAACCTCTACTACACCTTGTGTTGGTACAATAAGGCCATTAAAATGTTGTATCAAAGTAGATTTTCCTGATCCTGTCTGTCCAATTATTGCAACAAAACTATTATCTTCTATGGTTAACTCTATATTATCCAATGCTTTTATTTCAAAAGGAGTCCCTGGACTATAGGTATAGCTAACATTTCTTATTTCAATTGGCATAATGCTTCCACCATTTCTTCAAGTGTCAAAATGTTATTATTTATATCTAACCCAGCTTCTTTTAACATACTAGCTAAAGAAGTAAACTGTGGTAATTCTAAATTGAACTCTTCTAGTTTCTTACCCAAAGAAAAAATATTCCTAGGTGTATCATCTAAAATGAGCTCTCCATTTGACATAACTAATATCCTATCTGCATCAACTACTTCTGACATATTGTGTGTAATATGAATTATAGTTATATGCTTTTCATTATTCAACTTATGTATAGTTTCTATAACTTCTCTTCTTCCCTCAGGATCTAGCATTGCAGTAGCTTCATCTAAAATAATGACTTCTGGGGAAATAGCTAACACTCCAGCAATCGCAACTCGTTGCTTTTGACCACCTGACAATAGATGTGGTGCATGCATTTTATAATCAAACATGCCTACCGTTAAAAGTGATTTATCTACAATGTCTCTTATTAGACTTGATTCAATACCTAAATTTTCAGGACCAAACGCAACATCTTCTTCTACTATCGTAGCTACTATCTGATTGTCTGGATTCTGAAAAACCATACCTACCTTTTGTCTTATCGGATATGCGTTTTCTTCAATAGTGGTATCTAGACCATTGATATATACTTTCCCGCTATCTGGAATGAGTAATGCATTAAACATTTTAGCTAATGTTGATTTACCCGAACCATTTGCTCCAATAACACCTATAAATTCACCTTTACTTACTTCCAGTGATATGCCTTTTAATGTGTCTTGTTCTTCGCTCTCATAGCGATATGAAATATTCTCACATTTAATTATAGGTTCTGCCATACTAAGTTCTCCTTACTGAAAAGAGGGCAAAATATGCCCTCTGGTTACACTAACTCTATTATAGCCATAGGCGTTGCATCGCCTCGTCTTTGATTACCTTTAATAATTCTTGTATATCCTCCGCTTACGTCTTCATAACGTGGAGCGATATCTTCAAAAACTTTAGCTACTACTTCTTTATCAAACAGATAAGATGCAGCTTGTCTACGTGAATGCAAATCACCTTTTTTGCCTAAAGTAATCATCTTTTCTGCTAATTTACGAACTTCTTTTGCCCTTGTTTCTGTTGTCTCAATACGTTCATGTTTTAGAAAATCCGTTGTTAGATTTCTTAACATAGCGCGCCTATGAGAAGCACGACGGCCTAATTTACGGTAGCCCATTTACACGAACCTCCTTCTAGCTTACTCCGAGTCTTTTAAGCTTAGCTCTAGCTCTGCTAACTTCGCTTTTACTTCGCTTAAAGACTTCTTTCCTAGATTGCGCACTTTTAACATATCATCTTCTGTGCGATCTATTAGCTCTTCTACAGTATTTATTCCAGCTCTTTTTAGGCAGTTGAAAGATCTTACTGATAAATCTAAGTCTTCAATTACCATCTCAAGAACTTTATCTTTAGTGTCTTCTTCTTGCTCTACTAAAACTTCAGTTTTTCGAGCTGTGTCTGACATATTAATAAACAGCTCTAAATGGTCACTCATAATCCTAGCACCTAAACCAAGGGCTTCTTCAGGAATAAGTCTACCATCCGTCCAAATATGAATTGTCAATTTCTGCTTGTTGATATCTTGACCAACTCTAGTGTTTTCAACGTCATAACTAACTCTCTTTACTGGAGAGAAAATTGAATCAATCGGAATAACACCAATGGGCTGACTTTCAAGTTTATTCAACTCAGCACCTACATATCCTCTACCCATTTCTACATCTGCTTCTAAATGTAAGTACCCTGTTTTTTCAAGAGTAGCTATATGAAGCTCTGGATTTAAGATAGTAACATCTCCATCCGCAGTGAAATCCGCAGCAGTAACATTGCCTGGTCCATCTACGTCTATAGCGAGTTTAACTACACTTTCCTCTTCAGGATTGTGCATTTTAATTTTTAAATTTTTGAGATTCAGAACTATCTCTGTGACGTCTTCAACAACACCCTCTATAGTAGAGAACTCGTGAAGCACACCGTCAATCTTTACTCTTGTAACTGCTGCTCCAGGCAAAGAAGACAAAAGAATTCTTCTTAAGGTATTACCTAAAGTAGTACCATATCCTCTTTCAAGAGGCTCTATTACATAAGAAGCAAAATTCTCTTGCTCTTTATCCTCAAGCTTAACAATTGATGGTTTTGTCATTTCTATCATTGTATGCCCTCCTGTTTACACGTTATGTGTTGCCACCAAATCTGAGGGTCAATCAATTAACGAGAATAGCGCTCAACAATGAGTTGCTCTTCAACTGGTATATCGATCTCAGATCTTTCTGGAATTCGCACTACTCTAAATTTCATTTCTGTCTTGTTTACATCTAACCACTCAGGAACCATGCGGTCTTCCAAACTTTCTGCGATTTCTTTTAATAAAACAGAACTCTTGCTCTTATGTCTTAAAGCTACTTCATCTTCTTGCTTTAATCTGTAAGATGGAACATCTACTTTACGTCCATTTACTAGGAAATGTCCATGTCTTACTAATTGTCTAGCTTGAGAGCGAGACTGAGCAAAACCTGCCTTAAATACCATGTTATCAAGTCTGCTTTCTAAAATTTGAATTAGTACTTCACCTGTAACACCATAACCTTTAGCAGCTTCTTTATAATAACCACGGAATTGCTTTTCTAGCACACCATAAATGCGTCTAGCTTTTTGCTTTTCACGCAACTGCAGTCCGTACTCACTTACTTTAATTCTGCCTCTACCATGTTGTCCTGGTGCATACGATCTTCTTTCAAAAGCACATTTATTTGAATAACAACGATCACCCTTTAAATAAAGCTTTGTGCCTTCACGGCGACAAAGTTTACATACAGGTCCTGTATATTTTGCCATTTACTTAAACCTCCTTGTCTACACACGACGTCGCTTCGGTGGGCGACATCCATTGTGTGGTATTGGAGTAACATCTGCAATTGAGTTAACCTCAAGCCCTGCAGCTTGAAGAGATCTAATTGCAGCTTCTCTTCCTGGTCCTGGTCCTTTTACTCTAACATCAACATTACGCATGCCATGCTCCATGGCTGCTTTTGCAGCAACTTCTGCAGCAATACCAGCAGCAAATGGTGTTGATTTTCGTGAGCCTTTGAAACCTTGTGCACCAGAACTTGACCATGACAAAGCATTTCCAGCTTTATCTGTTATAGTCACGAGAGTATTATTAAAAGTTGAAACCACGTGTGCAACACCTGATTCTATATTTTTTCTTTCGCGGCGTTTTCGTCGACTACTTCCACGACCCTTTTTTGCCATCTACTCTAACCTCCTACTTCTTACGCCTGATGCCAACAGTTCTCTTACGTCCTTTACGAGTACGCGCATTCGTTTTTGTACGTTGACCCCTAACAGGTAAACCTCTACGATGACGCAGACCTCGATAACAACCAATTTCCATTAGTCGCTTAACGTTTTGTGTAACTTCACGGCGTAAATCACCTTCAACCATATAATTTTGATCTATAGTTTCACGAAGAGTATTTACTTCTTCATCTGTTAAATCTCTAACACGAGTTGAAGGATCTATGTTTGATTTTGATAAAATTTCCTCTGCTCGTGATCTTCCAATGCCATAAATGTATGTTAATCCAATTACAACACGTTTTTCACGAGGCAGGTCTACACCTGATATACGAGCCATCCTTACACCTCCACTTTAACCCTGACGCTGTTTATGCTTAGGGTTTTCACAAATAACCATTACCCGACCCTTACGTCGGATTACCTTACATTTTTCACAAATTTTTTTAACCGACGGTCTTACTTTCACCGACAGCACCTCCTGATAGCTGCTTTACTTGTAGCGATAAGTTATCCGACCTTGAGTCAGATCGTACGGCGATAACTCTAACTTAACTCTATCGCCAGTTAGTATTCTAATATAGTTCATTCTAATTTTACCTGAAATAGTTGCTAAAACCATATGTCCATTGTCTAGTTCTACTCTAAAACGAGCATTTGGTAACGCTTCAATTACTTTTCCCTCTACTTCAATAGCTTTTTTACCAGCCAAAAATGATGCCTCCTTTGATTTAGAAACAGTTTATTTATTTCTTTGTTAATATTTCTGTCCCATGTTCATAAATTCCAATAGTATGTTCAAAATGAGCACACAGACTTCCATCTGCAGAAACTACTGTCCATCCATCATCTAATTCTTTTACTTGGTATCCCCCAACTATAACCATTGGCTCAATTGCTAGTGCCATTCCTGGCCTTAACTTGATACCGCGGCCTGGTGGTCCATAGTTAAGAATCTGAGGATCTTCATGCATTTGCTGACCAATACCGTGACCTGTATAGTCTTTCACAACAGACATCCCATTAGATTCAATATGAGTCTGTATAGCAAATGATATGTCTGTAAGTCGCCCACCGGGCACTGCAGCCGCTATCCCTTTGATGAGCGATTCTTCTGTAACTCTCATTAAATTCGTTGCAGTTTCTGAAATCTTTCCTACAGCAAATGTTTTTGCTGAGTCTCCATGATATCCTTTATACTCAGCGCCTATATCAACACTAATTATATCTCCATCTTCAAGAATTCTCGAATAAGATGGAATACCATGCACTAGTTCATCATTAATTGAAGTGCATATTGCAGCGGGAAAACCATTGTATCCTAGAAAGGATGGTCTGGCACCTACTTTTTTCATGTATTTTTGTATGATATCGTCAAGTTCTCCTGTAGAAATACCAGGGCGAATGTTCTCTTCAATTAATGCCAGAGACTCTGCAACAATTTTGCCTGCTTCACGCATAAAATTAAGCTCTCTTTCAGACTTTATTGTTACCACTATTCATTCGCCTCCAAGATACTTTTGATATCTACAAAAACATCTGCTAAATCTTTTTCTCCATCAACTTGTACTAATAAATTTTTGTTTATGTAGTACTTTATTAATGGCTGTGTTTGCGCTTTATAAACATCTAAACGATTTCGTACTGTATCTTCTTTATCATCATCTCTTTGTATAACTTCATGTTGACAAAGATCGCAAACACCTTCAACTTTTGGAGGGTTATTATCAATATGATAAATTGCTCCACAGTTGCTACATGTACGTCTTCCAGTTAATCTTTTAATAACTGTTGCATCGCTTGTATCTATACTTATAACATAATCAATTTCTTGATTTTTATCTTCTAACATTGAAGTTAATGCTTCTGCTTGATTTACTGTTCTAGGATATCCATCTAGGACATATCCATTATTACAGTCATTGCTTTCAAGTCTTTCTTCAACCAAACCATTAACTACTTCATCCGGAACAAGTTCACCTTTGTCCATATAGCTTTTAGCTTTCAGTCCCATTGGTGTTTCATTTTTTAGTGCACTTCTAAACATATCACCTGTTGAGATATGTGGGATATTATATTCTTTTGAAATAATTTTTGCTTGAGATCCTTTTCCTGCACCAGGAGGACCTACCATTATTATATTCATTATAACACCTCTATTTAAGGAACCCGCCATAGTGACGCATCATAAGTTGATTTTCAAGCTGCTTAACTGTATCAAGTGCTACACCAACCATGATTATTAAACTTGTACCAGCTATTCCTAGTGCTATATTTAATACACTATTAAGCACAATTGGAATAACCACTAGTAAACACAAGAATGTAGCTCCGACGAATGTTAATCTCCATAATATCTTAGAGATATAATCAGTTGTAGGCTTTCCAGGTCTTATACCAGGGATAAATCCACCTTGATTCTTCAGGTTATCGGACACATCTCTTGGGTTAAATTGTACTGTTGTATAGAAAAATGTAAATCCAAAGATTAACATTACATACAATAATGTATGCAGTGGCGTTCCCATCTGTAATGCTTCACCAATTTTTTGCAAAGTTGAATTTGCACTAAATGCTGCCAAAGTACCTGGGAACATTAGTATTGATGAGGCAAAAATAACAGGTATAACACCAGCTTGATTAATTCTCATTGGAATATGGGTGCTTTGTCCACCATATATTTTTCTACCAACGACTCTTCTTGAATACTGTACAGGAATTCTTCTTTGACCTTCTTGTATTAAAACAATACCAGCTATCATTAAAACTGCACCAATAGTTATAAGTACCAAAGTTATGATACTTAACTCACCTATGCTTACAGATCTAACCATATTATAAATTGACACTGGTAATCTAGAAATAATACCACCAAAAATAATCAATGAAATTCCGTTGCCTATCCCCTTCTCAGTAATCTTCTCACCTAACCACATCAATAAAGCAGTACCTGCTGTTAAAGTCATGGTTATTAATAAGTAAGATGGGACTGATGGGTTTAGCAAGTATCCTCGAATACCTAATGTAATAGCAAATCCTTGTAAAAATGCTAAGACAATTGTTGCATATCTTGTGTATTGCATTTGCTTTTTGCGACCTTCTTGTCCTTCCTTCATCATCTGCTCCCAAGATGGGATAATAATTGTCAATAATTGCATAACAATTGTAGCAGTAATATAAGGAGATACAGACATCGCAAATATTGCAAAGTTAGCTAATGCTCCTCCAGAAACCAAATCAAAAAAACCTAAAAGGTTTCCTTCTTCAAAAAGCGCTCTTAATGCCACATTATTAATTCCTGGTACTGGAATATGTGTTCCGAGTCTAAATATAACAAGCATTGCTAATGTAAATAATATTTTCTTTCTTAGGTCAGGAATCTTCCATGCATTTCTAAGCGTCTTAAGCACCTAGATCACCTCTACTTTGCCACCAGCTGCTTCAATAGCCTCAGCAGCTGACTTTGAAAATGCATCTACTTTTACAGTTAGCTTTTTTTCTAACTTCCCTCTTCCTAAGATCTTAATTCCATCGTTAACTTTTCTAACTAGCCCACTTTCAAGTAGTGCCTCAGTATCAACAACTTGTCCATCTTCAAAACGGTTAAGTTGATCAAGATTTATAACAGTAAATTCTTTCTTGAATATGTTAGTAAATCCTCTCTTTGGCAATAATCTTTGCAGGGGCATTTGTCCACCTTCGAACCCAGGTTTAACTCCGCCACCAGATCTTGAATTTTGACCATTCATACCTCTGCCAGCAGTAGTACCTCTACCAGAACCAGTACCTCTACCAACTCTCTTACGCTTTTTGCGTGAGTTTTCTGCTGGTTTTAGTTGATGTAATTTCATCTCAAACACCTCCCGCAAATTAGTTAATTACTTCTACTTCAAGCATATGAGAAACTTTCCTAATCATACCTTGAATTTGAGGGCTATCTTCTTTAATCACAGTTTGGTTTGTTTTAGTCAAACCTAATGCTCTAACAGTACCTCTTTGTTTTTGGTTGCTACCAATCAGGCTGCGCTTGAGCGTGATTTTTAGTTGATTTGACATATCACTACCTCCCGCTTTACCTATTCTATTCTTTCAGCATCAATATTTCTTAAAGATGCCACTTCTTCTACAGTTAGTAATTCACTCAACCCTTGCATTGTAGCATAAGCAATATTAATTTTATTAGCTGAACCAAGTGATTTTGTTAAAATATCTCTTACTCCAACTAACTCTAAAATAGCTCTAGCTGCACTACCTGCAATAACACCAGTACCTTCAGAAGCTGGCTTTAATAACACTCTGCCTGCTCCGTAAACACCAGTAATTTCATGAGGTATTGTAGATCCCACTAGTGGAACCTCTATCATGCTCTTTCTTGCAGTATCAATTGCTTTTCTTACTGCATCTGGAACACCTCTTGCTTTTCCTAAACCAACTCCAACTTTACCATTACCGTCACCGACAGCAACCATTGCGTTAAAGCTGCGAATTCTTCCGCCTTTTACAGTTTTAGAAACGGGCTTTATTTCAATTACTTTTTCAATTAGATTACTTTTTTGACTATCAGCGTTTCTATTTTGGCGCTTATCCATCTCATATCCTCCCGCTGTTAAAACTCTAGACCGGCTTCACGAGCTGCACTAGCTAAAGCGGCAACACGTCCGTGATATTTATAGCCGCCTCTATCAAATACTACTTTGTCGATTCCATTAGCAACTGCTCTTTCACCAATCATTTTGCCAACCATACGGGCTGCATCAACATTCTTACCATTATCAACTGCGTTAGCAATCTCTGGGGTCAAAGTTGATACCGCAACTAAAGTATTACCTTTTACATCATCTATTATTTGAGCATAGATATGCTTGTTGCTGCGGTAAACATTTAACCGTGGACGTTCAGAACTTCCGAATACGTGATTGCGAATTCGATAATGGCGTTTCTTACGAAGTTTATTACGATCTGCTTTTTTTAGCATAATTAAATACTCCTTTCCGCACCACGGTCTTAACCAGTTTTACCAACTTTTTGACGTACATATTCGCCTTTGTATCGAATACCTTTTCCTTTATATGGCTCAGGTTCTCTAACTGAACGAATTTGTGCAGCAAATTGGCCGACTTTCTGTTTGTCAATTCCACTTACTTTGATTTCTGTGTTTGAAGGAACTTCTATTTCAATACCTTCTGGTGGAGCCATTTCTACTGGATGAGAATAACCTACTGTTAAAACTAGGTCCTTACCTTTCATCGCAGCTCTGTAACCTACACCAACAAGTTGTAAAGATTTTGAGTATCCTTCAGTAACACCAATTACCATATTACTTACTAAGCTTCGCACTAAACCGTGCAGTGCTCTATTCTTAACATGATCATTTGGTCTTTTAACTAATATTTGATTATCTTCGATCTCAATATTAATCTCTTTAACAAATGTCTGTTCTAACTCACCTTTAGGTCCTTTTACATGAACCCAGTTTCCATCAATTTTCACTTCTACACCTGTAGGAATTTCTATTGGTTTCTTACCTATACGTGACATATCAGCACCTCCTACCAAACATAACAGACAACTTCGCCGCCGAGATCATTTTCTCGTGCTAATTTATCTGTCATAAGTCCTTGAGATGTTGAAATCAGTGCAACCCCTAAGCCATTAAGTACTCTTGGAATTTCATTTTTTCTTGCATAAACTCTTAAGCCTGGGCGAGAAATTCTTTTAATTCCATGAATTACTTGACTTCTATTAGGGCCGTATTTTAGCATAATACGAATAGTTCCTTGGTTGTTATTCTCTATAATCTCATAATTTCTAATATATCCCTCTTCTAACAAAATCTCAGCAATTGCTTTTTTCATATTAGAAGCAGGTATATCTACACTGCTATGCAAAGCCGAGGCCGCATTGCGAATGCGTGTTAGCATATCAGAGATAGGATCAGTCATTACCATATCAATAGCCTCCTTATCCTAACTTTCTACCAGCTAGCCTTTTTCACGCCAGGCACTTGTCCCGCATGAGCTAACTTTCGGAAGCATATTCGGCATACTCCGAATTTTCTCATATATCCACGAGGTCGACCGCATATTCTACAGCGATTGTATTCTCTGGTTGAGAATTTTTGCTCACGCTTTTGTTTGGCGATCATTGATTTCTTTGCCATGGATCTACCCCCTCACCTTTGAAAACGGCATACCAATAAATCTTAACAGCTCTCTTGCTTCCTCATCAGTTTCTGCTGTTGTGACAATTGAAATGCTCATACCTTGAACATTTTGCACTTGGTCATACCTAATCTCTGGGAAAATTAATTGTTCTTTAACACCTAACGAATAGTTACCTCGTCCATCAAACGCCTCTGGTGAAACACCTTGGAAGTCACGAACACGAGGTAAATTTATCGCTACTAGTTTATCTAAAAAGTCGTACATGCGATCTCCTCGCAGTGTCACTTTACATCCAATTGGCATACCAGCACGCAATTTAAAGTTTGATACTGATTTTCTTGCACGTGTCACTACAGGTTGTTGACCTGTAATTTTGGCCATATCAGCAACTGCAGAGTCAATTTTCTTGCTTTCTTCTACAGCTCCACCTACACCCATGTTAACAATGATCTTATCAATCTTAGGAACCATCATTATGTTTTCATAACCAAACTTTTCTATCATAGCTGGTACAACTTCACTTTTATAAAAATCTTTTAGCCTAGACACGAAGATCCTCCTTTCTGTTCATACTACTTGTCAATCGTTTGATTGCATTTTTTGCAGTAGCGCACCTTAGTGCCATCTTCGAGGACTTTCTTACCGGTTCGGCTAGCTTCTTTGCATGAAGGACATACTAACATAACATTAGACACGTGGATTGGGGCTTCCATTTCAATAATTCCACCCTGTTGATCCATACCACTTGGCTTTTGATGCTTCTTAATCATGTTAACGCCTTCAACTATAACTCGGTTATTTTCCGGTATTGCCTTCAAAACCATACCAGTTTTTCCTCTATCTTTTCCTGTTAAAACTGTGACTTTGTCATCCTTTTTAACATGCAATTTATTTAATTTCATCGCTATACCTCCTAGCAGCTAAAATACTTCTGGTGCGAGCGAAACAATTTTCATAAAATTGTTTTCTCTTATCTCTCTGGCCACAGGACCAAAAATACGAGTTCCACGAGGATTTTTAGCTTCATCAAGAATAACAACTGCATTGTCATCAAACCTGATATATGTTCCATCTTTACGTCTCACACCATACTTTGATCTAACTATCACTGCCTTGACAACTTCACCCTTCTTAACAACTCCACCGGGTGTTGCTTCTTTAACTGTGGCGATGATAACGTCTCCAATATTGGCATATCGACGCTTAGTTCCTCCAAGCACTCGGATGCACAATACCTCTTTAGCTCCAGAGTTATCTGCAACACGCAGTCTGCTTTCGCTTTGTATCACGGCGTGTTCCTCCCTTCATCCTACTCTGCTTTTTTAACTATATTTGTTACTCGCCACCGTTTTGTTTTACTCAGTGGACGGGTTTCCATTATCTCAACAACGTCGCCTTCACGGCAAATATTCTCTGCATCATGTGCATGATACTTTTTGCTTCTCTTAATACGTTTTTTATACAACGGATGACTTGTTACACGCTCAACTAAAACAACTACTGTTTTATCCATCTTGTCACTTACAACAAGTCCTTGTCGTACCTTACGATTATTGCGTTCCATTATCGGGTTGTCCTCCCTTCAACTACTGGTTAATACCCAGCTCACGCTCACGCATGATCGTCATTACACGAGCAATCGCCTTGCGAACAGTGCGAATGCGCATTGGGTTTTCTAACTGACCAACTGCTGAGCGGAAACGCAAGTTGAACAGCTCTTCTTTTAAATCTTCTAACTTAACTTCTAAATCTCTATCACTAAGATTGCGTATCTCACTAACTCGCATTGTCATCACCACCTAAATCTTCGCGCTTAACGAATTTACATTTAATCGGTAGTTTATGCTGCGCTAAGCGAGCTGCTTCGCGCGCTAACTCTTCTGGTACACCACTAATTTCAAACATAATTCTTCCTGGCTTAACAACTGCTACCCAGTACTCTGGCGCACCTTTACCGCTACCCATCCTCGTTTCTGCAGGTTTTGCAGTAACAGGTTTGTGTGGGAAAATATTTATCCAAACTTTACCACCACGACGAATTCTACGTGTCAAAGCAACACGTGCAGCCTCAATTTGCCTACTAGTTATCCAGCCTGGCTCTAAAGCTTGCAAACCGTATTCACCTTGTGTAACACTTGATCCGCCTTTAGCTTTGCCTTTCATGCGGCCGCGATGATGTCGGCGGTATTTGACGCGTTTTGGCATTAACATATTGGCGTCCTCCTTTTCCGCAGATATGGTCTATTTTTCTGGTAGAACTTCGCCTTTATATATCCACACTTTAATGCCAATTTGGCCGTATGTAGTATAGGCGGTTGCTACCCCATAGTCAATGTCAGCTCTCAATGTTTGTAGTGGAATACGACCCATTCTGTCCCATTCACTACGTGCAATTTCGGCACCGTTTAATCTTCCTGAAACCATTACTTTAATGCCTTCAGCTCTTGCACGCATAGCTCTTGTCATAACCTGACGCATAGCTCTACGATATGCAATACGGCGCTCTAATTGGCTTGCTATGTTTTCAGCTACTAAAGTTGAATCTAATTCTGGTCTTTTGATTTCTACTACATTGATAAAAATCTGTTTACCAGTCATCTTAGTTAAATCAGCTCTTAGCTTGTCAACACCAGCACCATTTCTGCCAATAACCATACCTGGTTTTGCTGTCATAATTGATATTCTAATAATGTTTGCTGTTCTTCTTACTATCTCTATTTGAGAGATACCAGCATCAAATAATTCTTTCTTAACATACTTTCTGATCTTGTCATCTTCAATAAGGAAATCTGCATAATTGCTATCTGCATACCATTTAGATTCCCAACCTTTTATTATACCTACTCTTAATCCAGTAGGATTAGCTTTCTGACCCAACGTATCTGCCCCTCCTTATTAACGCTCTTTGACTACCACCGTTATGTGGCTGGTCCTTTTCAATATCGGATAGGCACGCCCTTGAGCTCGTGCACGAAACCTTTTTAACACCGGACCACCGTCGACGTAAGCTGTTGCTATATACAAGTTATCTACATCCATATCAAAATTATGTTCTGCATTCGCTATGGCTGAGTTAATAACTTTAGTAATTACGTCAGCGGACTTGCGTCTTGTAAAACGCAATATGGCCAGGGCTTCGGCAACATCCTTGCCACGAACTTCGTTTATGACTTGACGAGCCTTTCGTGGGCTAACTCGCACATAGCGCGCTATTGCTTTTGCTTCCATGTTGCTCATACCTCCCTGAAATTACATCACACCGGAAGTGCGACTAGTTTTGTCTCCATGGCCTCTAAACATTCTTGTAGGAGCAAATTCTCCTAACTTATGGCCGACCATGTCTTCCGTAATATATACAGGTACGTGCTTTCGACCATCATGCACTGCAATAGTGTGACCCACCATTTGTGGGAAAATTGTAGAAGCACGAGACCATGTCTTAAGTACCTTTTTCTCGTTCTTTTCATTGAGTTCTTCAATGCGTCTTAGTAGTTTTGCATCAACAAAGGGCCCTTTTTTGGTAGAACGACTCACCTTGTGGCCTCCTTTCTTTCCTAACGAATATTATTTCTTTTTGTGCCTACTGCGGACAATATATTTGTCACTCTTTTTACGTTTGCGTGTTTTCTTCCCTAGTGTTTTCTTACCCCAAGGTGACATTGGAGATTTGCGGCCAATTGGCGCTTTTCCTTCACCACCACCATGTGGGTGATCCACTGGGTTCATTGCGCTACCTCTAACAGTAGGTCTCTTACCTAACCAACGATTTCTTCCGGCTTTACCGATAGAAATGATTTCATGTTCAACATTACCAACTTGACCTACGGTAGCTTTACAATCAAGTAAAATCATACGTACTTCGCCAGATGGAAGTCTAATTTGTGCATACTTGCCTTCTTTAGCCATAATCTGTGCAGAAGATCCGGCTGACCTAACTAACTGGCCACCTTTACCAGGCTTTAGCTCGATATTATGAACAATTGTACCTAAAGGCATATCCTTTAGTTTCTTGGCATTTCCAGGAATAATATCTGCGTCTGGTCCTGATACAACTTCTTGTCCAACTTCTAAACCTACAGGAGCTATAATATAGCGTTTCTCTCCATCCACATAATGTAATAACGCAATTCGTGCTGATCTGTTAGGATCATACTCAATGTGAGCAACCTTTCCAGGAATATTTTCTTTATCCCTTTTAAAGTCAATTATACGATATCTTCTTTTATGTCCTCCGCCTTGATGCCGAACTGTAAGACGTCCTTGATTATTACGGCCGCCTTTTTTCTTTAACGATACTGTTAAAGACTTCTCTGGCTCACTACGGGTAATCTCCTCAAATGTGGACACCGTCATTGTACGACGGCCTGGAGAGGTTGGCTTAAAACTCTTTATTGCCATGATCAATTCCCTCCTTATCTAGTAGATCTATACGCCTTCGAAAATTTCGATAGGTTTGCTATCAGGAGTTAATGTAACGATGGCTTTTTTCCATGATGGTCTACGACCAACGTGAACACCCATTCTTTTCATTTTTCCCTGCATACGCATTGTGCGTACTTTAGCTACTTTAACATCAAAAATTTCTTCAACAGCTTTTTTAATCTGTATTTTATTAGCGTTCCTAGCTACTTGAAAAGTGTATTTGTCTTCTTCCATCAAAAGTGCAGTTCGCTCTGTTATAATTGGTTTAACAATAATATCTCTTACATGCATTATGCGAACACCTCCTCAACTTTCTTAACTGACTCTTTTGTCATAATTAGAGACTCGCAGTTAAGTAGTTGGTAAACACTTATTGTATCTGCAGAAACTGTGAAAACATTTGGTATGTTCCTAGCAGATAATACTACGTTCTTATCGTTTTCACCAGTAACAACTAAACTCTTTTTACCAGCATTAACATTTTGTAAGAACTTAATCATATCTTTTGTTTTCGGCTTTTCAAATTCAACACCATCAACAATGATAATTTCATCTGAAGCTAATTTTGATGACAAAGCAGATCTAATTGCTTGTCTCTTAGCCTTCTTGTTCATCTTCTTTGTGTAGTCTCTTGGCTGTGGGCCAAACACTACTCCACCACCAGTCCAATGCGGCGCTCTAATAGTACCTATTCTTGCACGACCAGTACCTTTTTGTCTCCAAGGCTTTCTTCCGCCGCCTCTTACGGCACTACGGTTTTTAACCTTAGAGGTACCTTGTCTTTGAGCTGCAAGATATTTAACTACGGCTTGATGCATTAGACTACTATTAATCTCTGCTCCAAAAACGGTATCTGATAATTCTAAGTTACCGATTTTTTCTCCTTGCATATTCCATACATCTAATGTAGGCATTTGCTACGCCTCCTTATCTTAAACGTTAAACTTGGCCTTTTACGGCATCTTGCAGGTAAACTAATGCGCCTTTTGCACCAGGCACAGCACCCTTAACTAAAATCAAGTTCTTTTCTACATCAACTTTTACAACTGTAAGGTTTTGTACTGTAACCTTTTCGCCACCCATACGGCCAGCCATTTTTTTACCTTTTTGCACTCGGCTCATACCTGCAGAAGCTCCTAAAGAACCTATACCTCTATGATATTTAGAACCATGAGACATTGGACCTCTTGAGAAACCGTGTCTTTTAATTGGACCTTGGAATCCTTTACCTTTAGAAACTGATGTTGCATCAATGATGTCTCCATCATTAAATACTGAAGCATTAATTTCTTGGCCAATCTCATAGTTTTCTGCATCTTCTAATCTAAATTCTTTAAGATATTTCTTTGGTTTAACTCCGGCTTTAGCGAAATGACCTTTTAAAGGTTTTTTAGTCTTGTGACTAGGCATTTCTTGATAACCTACCTGTATTGCTGCATAACCTTCATTCTCAATTGTTTTCTTTTGAGTAACAACGCAAGGTCCAGCTTGAATAACTGTTACTGGAATCAGGTTTCCATCTTCCGCAAAAACCTGGGTCATGCCTATCTTTTTGCCTAATATAGCTTTTTTCACTGCTTTGGCACCTCCCCGTCAACCATTATAATTTAATCTCAATGTCAACGCCTGCAGGTAAGTCAAGACGCATAAGCGCATCAACTGTTTGCGGTGTTGGCTCATTGATATCAATTAATCGTTTGTGTGTTTTCATCTCAAATTGCTCACGACTATCTTTACTCTTAAAAGTTGAACGAAGTACTGTAAAAAGATGTCTCTCTGTCGGCAATGGAATTGGTCCAGAGATTTGTGCACCTGTTCGTGTAGCCGCTTCAACAATTTTCTTCGCAGAAGCATCTAAAATTGTATGATCAAACGCTTTTAAACGAATTCTAATTATTTGTTTAGCCATTTATTTTCCTCCTTGTCCTTCGCTGGGACATAAGCTCCACAGAAATTACCCACAAAATAGTGGCAACCTTCTGCTTCAAAGCATATTGTGAAATATTTCTTACTTATGAATACCTGTAACGATACCTGCACCTACTGTACGTCCGCCTTCGCGAATCGCAAATGTTGTTCCTTTTTCTAGTGCAATTGGTGTAATTAATTCAATACCCATCTGAATGTTATCTCCAG
>Ga0334894_1000405_pt1 | contig 54477 bp, 37 predicted proteins | sample GraSluR3_MG_6_FD_207225 | JGI IMG/M metagenome (GOLD analysis project Ga0334894, IMG submission 207225) | Sludge microbial communities from methane-producing bioreactor in Wageningen University, Netherlands - Granular Sludge_12_05 R3 | ecosystem: Engineered > Bioreactor > Anaerobic >...
TTGCATTCTCAACCATAACCGATCCTGTATATGTATGGTAATTATCGGCAGAAATACTGTAGTAATACTCTCCATTAGGAAGTTCAAATATGGCTTTACCATCAGCATCGGTAATAATAGTACTTTCGCTAATTGTTACTTCAGCACCTTCAATTGGCAATGCTTCTGTGTTTTTAACAGTAAATGTTAGCATATAATGCACAATTACTTCAATCATAGTAACGGCTTCGGTTAGCTCTGCACCGTCAATGGTAACGCTGCTACTAACATCTTGATAATCGTCTAATGTAATTGTATAAGTATAGCTGCCATTTGCTAAATTAACAGTGGCAATTCCAAACTCATTTGTAACAATAACATTGTTATCAATGCTGATAATTGCACCTTCCAAGGCAACCATATCGTCGGTAGTAACGCTAAATGTTAGCGGATAGGTAATCTCAGTTAGCGATACGTTTTCTGTTACATCTTGGTCGTTGATAGAAACTGCACCATCTTCTGAAATGTACCCATCATGAGTTACGGTATAAGCATTAATACCACTTGAAACATTGGTAAATTCTGCTATTCCATTTTCGTTTGTATCAATCTCTCCGTATCCATACAATTGAACTGTAGCATTACTTATGGGATTGGCTCCGTCATTTACATTAAAGGTTACAGTATAGGTTTCAAGAGATTCTTGCAGCGTAATACTTTGATTCGTGTTTGCATTGTTCACTGTTATTGTACCTGTTACTTGATCGTAACCAGACATTGAAACTCTGTAATTGTAAGAACCATTAATTGTATCTAAAGTAGCTTCGCCATTTTCATCGGTAACAATAGTTGTCTCATCAAAAGTAATTGCTGCTCCTTGGATTGGATTGGAATCACTATCAAATACGGTTAATGTGATAGTATACAACGCTTGCATAACAATATCAACGGTATTGTCAGAACCGTTAACAACTACATCGCTAATTTGAGTTTGGAAACCATCTTTTGTTACTGTGTAATTGTACGTTCCGTTTATCGTATCAATGGTTGCCACTCCACTCATATCGGTTACAAGCATTTCATCCTCAAAAGAAATTGTTACCCCTGACAATGGATTGGTTCCATCGGTTACGATAAACTGGACCGTATATAAAGGGATAAGATTAATGTTTACAGTAGTATCCTCGCCATCTACAATAACTTCACCTACCTGACTTTGGAAGCCTTCAATTTCAATGCTATAACCATATGTTCCATCAATCAGTTCTATATCCAAATTACCATCTGCATCGGTAAAAAGTTGGATACCGGCTATTTCAACCTGAACATCCTGTAATGGTTCAGAATTAACGGTAATATGGAATGTGATAACATAGGTTTTCAACAAAGCCACATCATGTGTAAAATTTTCGCCGTCAACAGTTATTGTTCCTGAATGAGATAGATACCCATCTTTTGTTATGCTATACTCATAAACCCCATCAGCTAAACTAAATTGGGTTAGGCCATTAATATCTGTAGTAAGAGCCTCACCATTTGATAAGCTCACCTCTGCATCTGAAATTGGATTTTCCCCATCGGTAACAGAAAATGTTACCTCGTATTTGCGCTGAATTACCATTACCGTATCGGTAAATAGAGTAAGTTCAGGATAACGAGCATTGGTAATAGTGCATGAATACCTTGTAAAATCTTCAAATGGCACTATAATGCCGTGAGTATCCGTTGTTCCAATATGAACATCATCTTTAAACCACATAAACGAATTATCGGTACATGAATCGCTAACGCTTAGAACTAATTCATCACCATTAATTGAATATTGAGGAGCAGCTAAATGGCTCTGTGGGGCATAAGAATAGTTTGGACTAATTGCAGTCCAGCTAATATTTACAGAATCTAAGTCGGAAAAATCAAATTGGTTTTCCTCAATAAAACAATAGCTAATATTTGTAAGACCAGAAAAATCAGGTAGGTCATTCAACGTATTATTGTTTAGATATAATGTATTAAGATTTGTAAGATTCTTTAATTCATCAGGTACAGCCCCCGTAAGAAGTTCATTTCTAAAGGCAAGGTTCTCTAGTGATAAAATATTTCCAATCTCGGCCGGAATTGTTCCGGCTATGCCTTCGTTATCGTATAAGTAAAGGGTTTTAAGTCCGTCCAAATCTCCTAAACTGGCAGGTAAATTACCGCTTAAATTATTATTACGTAGTACAATTTCTGCTACCCTGTCACCTACAACCGTAATTCCATACCAAGCATTAACAGGCAAGTCAGATAACCAGCTCTCATTATCGGTCCAGTTATCCCCATTAGTAGCATTATATAGATCAACTAAAGCATTGTAATGGCTAGTTAATACACCCTGCGTTAAGTTTTGTCCTACAGCCACAGTATAAAGTGTGAGATCAGGATAAGCGCTATTGGTTACTTCACAATAGTAGGTACTTGCATCTGACACATCGTAGCTTAGCTGGCTATTGGTTTCTCCTGTAAAGACCTCACCATTGCGAATCCATTGATAACTATTATTTTCACTTTCATCGATAACTGTAAGGGTTACGGTACTTCCTACAGTGTCGATGTATTGAGGAAGTGACGCTTGTGGCGAATAAATAAAAGTATTTATGTCGCCTTCCTGAAATCCCGTATTTTCATGATCGGCAAAGGTTAACTGATTATTTTGAGTATATAAATAGACTAAACCAGCATATGAGCTACCCACATTTGAAAGATTAGGAAGAGAGTCAAGCTTATTATTATTTAGTAATAATGCATAAGCCACGGGTAAATTATTAAGTTCTTGAGGAACATTACCTTGTAGCTTATTTCCAGTAAGACCAAGAACATATAAGGAGTTTAAGTTCCCCAGCTCAGAAGGAATCTCACCAGTGAATTGATTGTTGTATAAATATAAAACATTTAGTTCTGATAAACTACCCAGTTCGGCGGGGATTTGACCTCCAATATTATTACCATTAAGGTTAAGTTCGTACAACTTTTCTAGATTCTGAAGTTCTACGGGCAGCGTACCTGTAAGATTGTTATCATTTAAATAAATACTAACAACCCTACTGTTTTCAACCGTTATTCCATACCATTGGTCAACTGTGTTTTCACTTAACCAGTTTTCGTTATTAATCCAGCTATTGCCGTTAGTAGCATTATAAAAAGCAACAAGTGCTTCATAATCCTCCAAAGTAACGCCATGACTCGATTCTCCTGAATAAACCTCAAGTGTTTCGAGTATAAGATCAGGAAATTGACTATTTGTTGCTTTGCACGAATAGTAATCGTTGGTTACATTGGTAACCGTTATGGTGTTGCTTGTTGAAGTTTCAATCTCAACTCCATTTTTAAACCAAGTATATTCGTTACCTGTTCCTCCAATATTTGCAATTAATGTGAGCTGATCGCCATTTTTAAGGGTATCTGGAGCAGCTAGTTTTCGTTGAGGTGCATAATGATAGTGTTCATCTGACCAATCGATACCTGCTCTCTCAAGATCGGCAAAATCAAAATAATTACTACCAGCAAGTATGTTAAACAAACTGGTTAATCCGGTCAGGTCAGGTAAGTGTGTAAACTGATTATTGCTTATGAACAAATAGTCCATATTCGAATAATTTCCTATTTCAGCTGGTATTTCTCCTTCCAGCATATTATAATCTACCGTAAGATGATACATGTTTGTAATATCGCCTAACTCAGCAGGTAACGTACCTGAGAGTTGATTTCTATCAAGATACATGCAAGTAAGATTCGAAAGGTTTCCTAAGTTTGCTGGAATAGAACCCGATAGGTAATTTCCGCTCAAACTCAGCAAATCTATATTAAGTAAATTGCCCAGTTCACTGGGTATAGAACCCTCAAGCTGATTATCATTAAGCAACAATTTAATTAAATTAGGCATATCTCCCAATTCAATTGGAATGGTGCCGGTAAACTGGTTTTCCGAAATGCTTAGCTCATTTAGGTATGATAAGTTTGCCAATTCAGCAGGAATGGTTCCAGAAAGCTGATTATTCCACATAATTAGGTTTCTTAACTTTGATAGGTTACCCAATTCTGGGATAAGGCCTCCGGTAAGCTGATTTGAACCTAAATGAAGAAATTCTAATTCACTTAAACTGGCTAATTCTGTAGGAATTTGACCTGATAATTGATTCCAAGATAAATCCAAATGCTTCAAACTACTAAGGCCTTCAATAGCTGAAGGAATTGCCCCAGTAACGCTATTTCTTGCTAAATTTAAAACCTCCAGCGCATCTAGTCCAAATAACTCCTCAGCAAAATTTCCAGTCACATTCTGCGTTGCATCATAATTAATATAAAACTCAATTGCAGTAACTCTTGAGTTTTCAACAGTAACTCCCCACCAATCTCTTACAGGAGTTTCACTCAACCAGTTATCCTTGTTAGTCCAGTTTACACCATTCATTTTATTGTAAAATGCAACAAGAGCTAAGCTATCATCAACAGAACAGGTAATTGACTCTGCTCGTGCCTTTTGCTTAGTAGTTTTCTCGTTAAGTCCTCTATAATACTTCTGTAGATATTGATACACAATCTCATTCCTTCCTTGCTCCGCTTTAGTCGGATCGAATTGCTTGTTATCAAGTTCATTAATCAAGTCGGCACTTTCAATAGTTAAAGTATTTACTTGAGCCTTAATAACTGGTAAAAACAGGACTACAAATAGTACAATTGTAAAAACACGTTTCATTTAATTAGGGTTTAGTTTAATAATTTGGTTTCGTATAAAAGGTTAATTGTATGTGTGTATACTCTTAAAGTATTAAGCCTTAGTTCAATATTTACTTCAGAAATAATTGAGTTTTTTGAGCTGAATTTTTAGAGCACACAAATGTAGATTTTTTTTGCCTTGATAGGATTTTTAAATTATTCATTAATTTATCTTATATACCAACATATCAAACAGATACATTAATTCAGGCTCGGAAATAATCTATATTTATCGATATGTTTAAAAGCTCTAATTATCAAAAGAATAAAATTTCCAACCATTAATGGTTTTGAGCTTATCGAAATTAACAACCTCATGTATTTAGAGGCAGCGGGCACCTATACCCTTGCCTATTTATCAAACGGTGAGAAAATTGTACTTTCAAAATCAATCAAACTCATTGAAGACATTGTAAACTCTAACCTTTTTTTTAGAGCACATCGCTCCTACGTTATCAATGTAAAATTTGTAAAACGCTTCGATAGAGACCTTTATAGCATTACCTTAACAAACGAAATTGAAATCCCCCTATCGCGTAGGCGATACGACAGTTTTATAAAGGCTATGAAGCTTATTGAAGGATAGATTTTTTGCCTACTCGTACCTGAGCGCCTCAATTGGATCGAGTTTTGAAGCCTTAACTGCTGGAATATAACCCGAAAGGAGCCCAACCAGCAAGCAAAGCAAAACGCCCAACAGTATCCAAGCCCAAGGAACTACAAATGCGCTTTTGGTTAGCAACGAGATAAGGTTGCCTGCACCAATACCAAGCACTATGCCCACAATACCGCCTAACTGGCAAATAACAATGGCCTCAAACAAAAACTGCTGCTTTATGGTTGATGCTTTTGCGCCAATGGCCTTGCGGGTACCTATTTCGCGTGTTCGTTCGGCTACGGCAACTAGCATAATGTTCATTAGCCCTACCGCTGCTCCAATAAGTGTAATTATTCCAATTAGCGTAGCAGCAAAAGTTACGTACTTAAGGTTGTCGAGCATAATTTTCGCAAGCGAATCGCTCTTCTCAATATTAAAATCAGACTGATCGATAGCCTTTAGGTTTCGTACTATTCGAAAAACTCCCTCTGCTTCGAACTCTGCATATTCTAGATGTTTAGCTTCGTGTGGCTTAATATTTATTGTGAAATTCATACTTGGCCTCGAGAAATAGGTAGCCACGTTTTGTACAGGGAGCAAAACCGACAGGTCGGGGCCACCACCAAAAGCATCGCCTTTCGATTGCATAATGCCAATTACCCGATATTTTCCGCTACCTACGCTAATTACCTTATTTATCGGATCTTCATTTTTTTCGAATAGCTGTTTTGCTACGGTTTGTCCAATAACGGCTACTGCCCATCCACTCTCCTCTTCGTGAGCCGAAAAAAACCTGCCTTTGGCAATATCTAGACCCGCAGTTTCAAAATACTCCGAGCTAACACCACGCACCGAAATATTTGGGTTGGTTTTTTTCGATAGATGCTTAATGGTTGCTGCGCCTGTTGCCCAAACCGATAACGATACCGTGGCCGGGAAGGTATACCTTTCCTTAAACTCCTTTGCCTGTTGATAGCTAATGTACGAATGGTTCATCGATCGGTAACGCTTACCCCCAATATTAACGTTCATTCCTCGGCTCTGTATGCTAAAGGTATTTGCCCCCATCATAGCAAACTCATCGTTTATGCTCTTTTTTATTGAATCGATTGCGGTTAATATTCCAACCAAAGCCATTATGCCTATGGCAATAATTAGGATGGTTAGTATGGTACGAAGGGTGTTTGACCGGATGGCGCCAAACGAAACCTTAAAATTCTCCAATGTTAGGGCATAACTTCTCATGAATTTCCTTTTAAAAAATCGTTCACCAAAGGTAACTTTTTTCAATATTTCAAAGCCTTTTACAGGCTAATTCTTCAAATTAAATTTCTTTAAAAAGCAAAAGGTTTTGGGTAAATCCGATAAACACTAAATGTTATTACCTTTGCAAAAAAGCGCAAAATGACCATTGCACAACGAATTGAAATATTTACCCAATTAGGGAAACGCATTCTTCACGAATTATCAAACGATAGCAATTTTAGCCATATTGTAAACAATGCTTATAGGCATAACCCATGGTTTACCCCACAAAATTGCCGCTATGCCATTGAGGCTATTGCCAATGAATGGCTCACTAAAAATAGCTTGAGCAATTGGGTTAGCCGCTATCCAAACGAGTTCTTTAGCTTGAAACAGACCAAAACCATTGCAGTAGTAATGGCAGGAAATGTCCCGTTTGTGGGCTTTCACGATTTGCTTTGTACGCTCATGGTAGGCCACCGGTTTATGGGGAAAGTATCATCAAAAGATGGTGGTTTAATGCAGGGCATTATCGACATGCTAATTGAAATTGAACCTCAGCTTAAAAACTACATCACCTTAACTAACGATAGAATAGCTCAATTTGATGCCGTTATTGCTACTGGTAGTGACAATTCGGCTCGCTACTTTGAGCACTACTTCGGAAAATACCCAAACATCATCCGCAAAAATAGGCATAGTCTTGCTGTTCTATCAGGTAACGAGAGCGATAATGAGCTGCAAGCCTTAGCAAACGATGTTTTTATGCACTTCGGCTTGGGATGCCGAAATGTATCGAAGCTACTCGTCCCAACTGGCTATAATTTTGAGAAGTTAATTGACACATTCAAAGCACACAGTAACGTTATCAATCATAATAAATACGCAAACAACTACGAGTACTACCGAGCCATTTACTTAATGAACAGAATTGAACACCTCGATACTGGTTTCATGCTTTTAAAACCCGATGAGAACTTGGGTAGCCCAGTAGGCGTATTATTCTTTCAAAATTATTATAGTATAGAATCGGTCAATAGCTACATCTCGGCAAATGCCGATAAGCTGCAATGTATTGTATCGTCAGCAAATGGCATTACAAATAGCATTGGATTTGGTAAAGCCCAAAATCCGGATATTAACGACTACTCCGATGGAATTGATACCATAAAGTTTCTAGCTGAGGTATAATTTGTGGCTAAACATTTTTTTTATCAGCTTCAACTAGCTTATTTTGCAAAAAAACCAACAACCATGATATTTAAGTTCAGAATGATCTCGGGCGATGAGAAAGCTTTTTTGCGAGAGTATGAGATTTCTGGCGAAGAAACATTCCTTAGCTTCCACGATTTTATTCAAACCGATTTGGGCTTCGATGCCAATCAGCTCACCTCCTTTTTTCTTACAGATGAGCAGTGGAATAAGGGTTTAGAGCTTACGCTTATTGATATGGAAAACGATGCTGGTCCAGCAGCCATTCCTATGGATTCGGTAAAGCTAAGCGAACTGCTCAAAAACAAAAAAGAGCGTTTGCTCTACGTTTTTGATATATTCTCCGATCGATGTTTCTTTATTGAGCTTTCAGATATCCAAGAACCTGAAAATGAAATTTGCTATCCAAGGTGTAAAGCTTCGGTAGGTTCTCCTCCCGAGCAATTGGTTATTGAAGAGGTATCAATTGACGAAATGCTTGCAAACGAGGATATTGATGAGATTACTAACGATATTGGCCCAATTGATGATATCGACTTCGACTCGGAAGCATTTGCCGATGATGACTACTAACAGAAAACTTCATCAGCGTTGTTAGCTAAATTCCTTATTGTATTGCTTGGTCCAACTGGCGTTGGTAAAACTAGCGCTAGCCTGTCCATTTCAAAACACTTCGATGCACCAATCGTTTCGGCCGACTCTAGACAGTTTTTTCACGAAATGCGAATTGGAACGGCTGCTCCTACCCTCGAACAACTAACAGTCGCACCCCACCATTTGGTGGGTCACAAATCCATTACCGAACGTTACAGCTGCGGAATGTTCGAAACGGAAGCGCTTAAAGTTCTTAACAATATCTACCAATCGCATAGCATGTCTATGCTTGTGGGTGGCTCAATGCTCTATCTAGATGCTGTTTGCAACGGCATCGACGATTTTCCCACACCGGATCCCGAGCTGCGCAAATCGCTCGAAAATCAGCTAAAAACCGAAGGCATTGAAAGCCTTAGGGCGCAGCTAAAACTGCTCGACCCAGAGCATTACGATAGGGTTGATTTAAAAAACTCACAGCGAATTTTAAAGGCAATTGAGGTTTGCCTGCAAACGGGTAGGCCATACAGCAGTTTTCGCACCAACCCGCAAAAGGAACGCCCCTTTAAAACCATTAAAGTAGGGCTTAACCTTCCACGAGAAATACTTTACGAACGAATAAATGCCCGCGTTGACCAAATGATTGAAGAGGGACTAGTTAGTGAGGCCAAAAGCCTTTATCCCCTTCGCCATCACAATGCGCTGAAAACGGTGGGCTACCGCGAAATATTCGACTATATCGACGGGAAAATATCGCTAGAAAAAGCCATTGAGCTAATTAAGCGTAACTCGCGACACTACGCTAAGCGACAGCTCACCTGGTGGGCCAAAGATAATGAGATTGAGTGGTTTAGCCCCAATGAGATTGAGGAGATACTTGCTTACATCGAATCTGAAACACGCATAAAGTAGCGTCATTGCGAGAGTTCACCCAAAATTTTTGGGCATAATGGGAATATAACAGAAAACCACCGTCATCGCGACCCGCCAGCCGGCGGAGAAGCGATCTAATGAATAAACATCATAGTTTTAAGATTGCTTCAATCCTTACGCTTCGAGCACTTCGAGAGCCTCAGTGCCCAAGTCAGCGTTCGTGTTTAGCAATGACGTTAAAATGAATTACTATTCTACCGTAAACACCTCAAACGAAAAACCATTTAGCGTTATACTTAGGTTTTCTCCGCTTTTCGAAAACTCACTATCGAAATTACTACTAAAAGTTAGCTCAGCAAAACGAGCGGGTAGTTCCATTTCTATATCAGTGGCCGTATTTGAATTGTTGAATACCACAAGTACCACATTACCCATATAGGTTCTGGCGTAGGCATATACCTTATCGTTAACCAAAACGGGCTCGAAGGTTCCGTAGTTCAAAGCCATATTGGTTCGACGCAGGTTAGTTAACTTTTTGGTTACTGCTATAGTTTGCTGTTCATTTGGATTCAGATCGTCAAACTGCATCATCTTGCGGTTATCAGGGTCGTTGCCACCGGGTTGTCCAAACTCATCGCCCTGATAGATTGTGGGAACACCAGGTATGGTTAGGTTAAAGGCATTAAGCATTTGCAGCTTTTTGTATCCAACTTCATCGCCAACGCCAATATGGCGAGTCCATCCTGCCTTCTTAGCATCCTCATCGAAAGATAGTGCACCACCAGCGTAAGAGACAAAACGTCCTTTATCATGGTTACCGGTGATTATGCCCATCAAATTATTCCATCCGTAGTAGCTAAAGCCCTCTATTAACTTGCTATGCAAGTTTGTAAAGGGAACATCGTTACGACCAAAGGTTGATGTTGCGGCATCGTAAACGTTAAAATCGAACTGGCCATTGAGCATTCCGCTGCCAATGTAGCTCGATATCAACTCGTGGCTACCATAGGTCTCACCAATTTGATAAATGGTACGATTTGGTTCAACGTTCTCCTTAATTTTACGGGTAAGTGTACGCCAAAAAACTTCGGGAATGTGCTTGGTGGCATCGTGACGGAAACCATCGAATTTATACTCGGTTACCCAGAATAGAGCCGAGTCGGTCATTGGCTCGTACACCTCGGGGCGCTCCAAATCGAGCGTGGGCATAAATGTGTCGAACCAGGTAGTAAGGCGATACTCATCCCATTTCTCGGTATTCAGGGTACCATCGGGCAGGTAAAGATCAGTAGCCCAATCGGGATGCTTTTGGTAGAGCGGATGCTCCTGATGCACGTGATTGGCCACGTAATCGAGAATTATGTTGATATCGCGCTTGTGCGCCTCAGCCAGCATCTGGTGAACCTCATCGGATGTACCAAACCTAAAATCGACTTTTGATGATGATATTGGCCAATAACCATGGTAACCCGAGAATTTTGTACGGGGCTCGGGATACAAACCGTAAGCCCCAAGAGGATTCTGCGTAATAGGCGAAACCCAAATGGTGTTTATGCCCAACTCCTCAAAATATCCATCGGTAATTTTTTTGGTAATCCCAGCAATATCGCCCCCGTAATAATTGGCTTTAGGATGAATTTCGGGGTCGTTAACCGGCTGATCGTTATGGATATTAGCATTATGGAAGCGGTCAATCATTAGCGAGTACATAACCTGCGTATGCAGGTCGGAGCGGTTCAGCTGCGCTGTGGAAGTAACAGCACGGCGCCCCTCTAGCGGAATTAGCAAATCGTTCGATTCGCCCTCATCGTTAAATGCCCACACTCTAATGTGCGATCGCTTAAGCCCATTTGCATTGGCAGGAATGGTAATAGTTGCGCCAGATTCATCTTTTGAAACAAAATTTTCGTCGAGACGATAGTTTTCCCAAATAACAAAAAGCTCCTCCACCTCATTCTCAAATCCAATAAATATTTTCTCTGCTTTCGTATCCTTAGCGTGTATAAGGGGTAATAAATGGGGGTTACTCTCCCCTACCCTCAGTACCGAGTTTTGACCACCAATATTATTATCCTCAATCTCGGGGTTGGCTGGGTCGAGAATCCAGTTTCCATCAACAACTACTTGGTAATGGTATTTACCCGGATTTAGTAGCAATGTGGTTTTCCAAACACCATCTATTTCCTCAAGGTTTGTTTTGCTCGGATTCCAGTCGTTTATTTGCCCGGTTAGCTGTACCGTTTTGGGTTGCTTTCCTTTGGGTTCGTAAACGAATTCAACGGGTTGTTTACGGCTTTTGCGCATTAGCAACGAGTAACAAGCATTATTTGCCCATACCTTAAGTTCCGAGAGTTTGGGAATAGTCTCATTTTGCGAAATTAGCTTTACGGTTTTCATATCGGCAGCCATTTGCACATTAAAATTGCTTGGCGCAACCACCGAATCGATTTGGGTTACATCCATAAAATAATCCTCAAGGATTATTATAGATTCCTCGCCGGCCAATGGCACCACCGATGCCAAACCATAAATCTCTGAATTTTTGGCATAATGAGGAATTACCTCTCTTGCTCCGCACGATGTAAGGAGAAATGCGATGGAAATTAATAGTATTCTTTTCATATTTTTTGAATTTTATGGAACGCAGATGACGCTGATTATTCATTTTTTATCCGCGCTAATCTCCATGATCTGCGTCATCAGCGTTCCAATCTCTACTGCTACTTTAATTCAATAACCATTGCCGAACGAGGCGATAGCTGAATTTTATTAATATCAGTTACCTCCTTATTGGTAATAATATCCTTTCCACCAGTAAAACCGGAAAGTATCTCATTAAACCTTTCGGTTTTAAGCACTTTGGGCTGATAACCATTGTGTAGAATAACCATAACCGTTTGCTCCTCGTTCTGGCGGAAATAAACGTACACCTCATTCTCGGGTAAAAATTGGACCAATTTACCATTATGGATTGCTGTGGCTGTTTTGCGCCAGTTAAGCAACGTGCTCATAAAATTCCAAGCCTCGTTCTCCTTCTTAGTTCTGCCATCGGCAGAAAAGGCAGAGCGCTTATGGTCGGACCAACCACCGGGAAACTCTTTCCGTAGCACTCCATGTCCATTGGCATCGTCGCCATCCATTAAAATTTCTGTGCCGTAGTAAATTTGAGGTATTCCTCTGGTTGTAAGCAAAAATGCCATTGCCAGTTTGTATCGACCAATGGCCATATCCTTATGCTTCATGAAGCGCGAAAGGTCATGGTTGTCAGGAAAGATAAAAACATTGTTCAAATCAGCATAAAGAAAGTCGTGAGCTAAAATCTCGTACAAGCGATGCAGTCCCTTGTCCCAACCTTCTTCCTCATCAAAAGCGCTATTTATTGCGTAGCAAAGCGGAAAGTCCATAACAGTGGGAATTCCCGAGTTAAAACCATCGCGGTTTAAGGCGCCAGTTTGCCAATAGGCAACCCATGCTGGATAGTTAACCCAAGTTTCAGCAACAATATTAAAATTTGGATACTCCTCCATTACTGCTCTAGTCCAACGTGCCATAAACTCTTTATCGGGATAGGGATGGGTATCCATTCTAATGCCATCAAGATTGGCATACTCAACCCACCAAATGCTATTTTGAATTAGGTAATTGGCAAGATATGGATTGCGCTGATTGAGGTCGGGCATATGGGTATCGAACCAACCGTCGCTCATCAGCTTCTTATCGGCCTCTGCGGCATGTGGATCGAATACGGCAGGGATACGATAGTTTGTTCGGGTAAACTCAGGCCATTGGTTAACCCAATCGTCCATTGGTAAATCCTCAATAAACCAGTGCTTGCTACCGGTATGATTAAAAATCATATCCTTAATTATTTTTATATCCTTTTTATGCGCCTCCTCAATTAGCTGCTTGTACAACTCGTTGTTGCCAAATCGCCTATCAACCCTGTAAAAATCGGTAATGGCATACTGATGATACGATTGCCACGGCTGATTGCTCTCCAAAACGGGATTTAACCATATGGCGGTCGTTCCCAAGTTTTTAATGTAGTCGAGATGATTAATTACACCTTGCAAGTCGCCACCGTGGCGTGCGTATAAGTCTTTTCGATCGAACTTATCGGCCATACCCTCAAAGGTATCGTTGGTAGGGTCACCATTAGCAAATCGGTCGGGAAATAGAAGATAAACGACATCTGATGAATTAAAGCCTTTTCGTTGAGCAGAATTCTTACGACGCTCTTCTAACCTAAAATTGTAGGTTAGCGATTTACTTTTCGATACTCTAAAGTTTAATTCAAAGCTACCTGATTTAACATCATCGGCAATTGTAAGATTGATAAATAGGTAGTTTGGATTCTGCACCCGTTCAACGCTTACCAATTGTACACCAGGATACTCGAAGTATACTTCTGTTTTTGCAATATTCTCGCCATATACCAGCAGTTGAATATCGTTATGCTTCATGCCAACCCACCAATTTGGGGGTTCAACCCTATTTAAACTTTGTGCATTAGATACTAACATTGAAGCAATTAAAAGGAAAAGTGTAAGAAATCTTCTCATAATAAAAAAGAAATAAAAAGCCCCTTTGGGTACGACAAGGCACACCAAAGGGGCAAAGTAAAATATTAACCTCTGTTAAGGCAGTTCAAGTCTTCGAATGAGATTTTTAGCCGCTTAATTATGCTCTCCTCGCCTTTGCGAAGCCAAACACGCGGATCGTAGTACTTCTTATTGGGTTTATCGTCGCCATCGGGGTTACCAATTTGTGCTTGCAGATATCCCTCCTTGTCGATGTAGTAATTCCGAATGCCATCCCAGAATGCCCACTGCAAATCGGTATCGAGGTTCATTTTGATTACGCCATAGCTTATGGCCTCCTCAATTTTCTCCTTTTCCGAACCGCTGCCACCATGGAAAACGAAGCTAACGGGTTTGGGTTCTGTTCCAAACTTTTTTTCGATAAAACTCTGAGAATCTCTTAGAATTTCAGGGCTTAGTACAACGTTACCAGGTTTGTAAACTCCGTGCACATTACCAAACGAGGCAGCAATTGTGAAATCGGGACTTACCTTCATAAGCTGCTCGTATGCATAAGCAACCTCCTCGGGCTGTGTGTAAAGCTTTGAAGTATCAACATCGGTATTATCAACTCCATCCTCCTCGCCTCCGGTAACGCCCAACTCAATCTCTAGGGTCATGCCAATTTTTGCCATCCGCTCAAGGTATTTTGCCGAAATTTGGATATTCTCCTCAAGCGTTTCCTCTGATAGGTCGAGCATGTGGGAGCTGTAAAGGGGTTTACCCGTTTCGGCAAAGTGCTTTTCGCCAGCATCTAACAAACCATCAATCCAGGGCAATAACTTTTTTGCAGCGTGATCGGTATGCATTATTACTGGCACACCATAGGCCTCAGCCATTAGGTGAACGTGTTTAGCACCCGAAATTGCACCCATAATGGCAGCCTTTTGACCATCGTTTGACAAGCCCTTGCCTGCATAGAATGAAGCACCTCCGTTGGAGAACTGAATTATAACAGGCGATCCTACCTCGCGAGCAGTTTCTAGTACCGCGTTAATTGTATCGGTTCCGGTTACGTTAACGGCTGGAATTGCCCAACCCTCGGCTTTAGCAGTTGCAAAAACCTCTTGAACTTGCTTACCGGTGAGAACACCTGCAGGAAATCTTTTCATAGCTACATATTTTTAAATTATCTCTCAAAACTACTAAAATCCTACCTAACTTTTACTTGAATTTGGCAGGCTTTATAGCATACTATTTTCCCGTTCAGGGTTTACTTGGCAATGCTAATAGTCTTGTTAGCAGGAATTGGAACCTTATTGCCAAAAACTTTAACTACTATTGATGGCCCTTCCTCGTTGGAAATAGCTATGGATTTACCATTCACATTTACCTTTAACACGTTTTCTCTAAACCATACCTTGAAGCTATACGATTTCCATTGCTCAGGAATTAGTGGGTTAAACACTAGCATATTGTCTTTAACACGCATACCACCGAAACCTTCAACAATGGAAATCCAGGTTCCGGCCATACTGGTAATGTGCAACCCCTCCTTTACCTCGTGGTTGTAATCATCCAAATCGAGGCGTGCGGTACGCAAATAAAGTTCATACGCTTTGTTTATATCGCCAATTAGCGAGGCTTGAACCGAATGAACGCAAGGCGAGAGAGATGACTCATGCACTGTACGCGCTTCGTAAAACTCGAAATTGCGACGTATGGTATCCATATCGAACCTGTCTTCCAAGAAGTATAATCCTTGTAGCACATCGGCCTGCTTTATAAAGCACGAACGTAGAATGCGATCCCAGCTCCATTTCTGGTTTATTGGCCTTTGCTTAGTATCGAGATCTTTGACAAGGATTTGTTCCTTATCCATATATCCTTCCTGTTGGAGAAAAACACCTAACTTCTTATCTTCAGGGAAGAACATTTTACCGCGGATATCTCTCCATTTTGAGATTTCCTCACCATCATCGAAAGCAATTTTTTGAGCCAAGGCCTCATACTTTTCCGGTTCGGTTTCCTTAACGTAGGCTGCAACCTCATCGGCATACTCCAAACACCAAGTGGCAATAAGATTTGTGTACCAGTTGTTGTTCACGTTATTCTCGTACTCGTTTGGCCCTGTAACGCCAAGCATAACGTACTTTCCTTTCTCTTGCGAAAAGTTAACCCTTTGTGTCCAGAACCGTGCAATGGCAATAAGCAGTTCGAGCCCAAAGTTGGCCAAATAGCTCTTATCGCCAGTATAGCGAACGTAGTTGTAAACAGCAAAAGCTATTGCGCCATTCCTGTGAATCTCCTCGAAGGTAATTTCCCACTCGTTGTGGCACTCCTCGCCATTCATTGTAACCATTGGGAAAAGTGCAGCACCATTGGTAAAACCCAACTTCTCGGCATTCTCAATGGCCTTATCGAGCTGCTTGTACCTGTACAGTAAAAGCTGGCGAGCAACCTTTTGACCGTGAGTTATCATATAAAATGGTAGGCAGTATGCCTCGGTATCCCAATAGGTTGACCCTCCGTACTTTTCGCCGGTAAATCCTTTAGGGCCAATATTCAGGCGCTCATCTTTACCCGTGTAGGTTTGACTAAGCTGAAAGATATTGAAACGGATAGCTTGCTGAGCAGCCACATCGCCCTCAATGGTAATATCGCTGTGCGTCCACACATCGGACCAGGCGTTGGCCTGTTCGCTTAGCATTAAATCAAAACCCTTTGATGTGGCCTCGTTTAGGAGATTTATCATCGCTTTTGGGAAAGTATCACGGGAGTGATTTAAGCTTGATATTACAGCGGCATATTTGTAAATGGTTACAGCCTGTCCGGCCTTTGCGCTAACCATTACTTTTGAGGCTACGTACTTTTCTTTGCTTACAATCTCGGGGCTAAACTTCTGACGTTCCTCATCAAGATAAACATTGAAGCGCATAGCATGGCCAACCTGAAAATCGAGCTTCTTAGTTTTAGTTATGATATAAGCTTCGTTTTCAGTTGCTTTCTGCTCCACCTCGTCCCAAAATTTCTCGCCGTAGTTTGAGTCCTCGTTGCTCACATCAGCATCGAGATAGGGTTGTATTGTGATATTTACATCGGCAGTAAGCGGTTTTACAGTATATCGTATAGCACCCAGCTCCGGATTCACAATGCTAAGGAATCGTTTTGCCGACACGGCAAGTTTAATCCCTGCGGAAGTCTCGCAGATAAAGGTACGCTCAAGGTACCCCTCTTTCATATTGAGCACCCTACGAAATTCATCGACATCGCAATTTGCTAGGTCGAGCATTTCACCATCAATATCAATATCAATCCCTATCCAGTTAGTTGAGTTGATAACCTTGGCAAAGTACTCGGGATAGCCATTTTTCCACCAGCCAACACGGGTTTTATCGGGGTAATAAACCCCAGCAACGTAGCTACCCTGTAACGTTGATCCAGTGTAACGCTCCTCGAAATTAGCGCGTTGCCCCATTGCCCCGTTACCAAGGCTAAAAATACTTTCAGATGCACGAGTATTCTCAGGAATAAAGCCCTCCTCAATAATGCACCACTCATCGTGCTTTAAGTATGGATTCATATATTACAAATTGTTTGATTTCAGTTTACATTAAAGTAGCCATTGGCTAAACGTTAGCCACCACATCGTCTCTATCGGTAACAAACATTACGGCTATGGCAGCAATTATCATAGAGGCTCCGCCAAGAATTAGCGAGTAAATAGCCTGTCCGCTAAATACGGTTCCAACAAAAAATCCGAGAATGCTAGCCGCCAGTATTTGAGGAATTACAATAAAGAAGTTGAAAATCCCCATATACGTGCCCATCTTGTTCGATGGTAACGAACCAGCAAGAATTGCGTATGGCATTGAGAGGATACTTGCCCAAGCCAAACCAACGCCAAGCATCGAAACCAGAAGCATTGTAGGGTTAGAAACAAAGAATATTGATATTAACCCTATGCCCCCAGCAACCAACGAAATGGCGTGAGTAAATTTACGACTTGTATATTTGGCAATTATCACCAGCAAAAAGGCCATAATGGCAGCAAACCCATTGTAGGTAGCAAAACAAATGCCCACCCAGTTTGCGCCTGTGTTGTACTCCTTGAGAATAACGATAAAACGCTCGTAAAGCGATTCATCGATATGGTAAACATTCTCGTAAAGTATCTCATCGCTATTCTCGGCTTTTGCTCCCTCGCGTAGGAAAAGGTTTACCATTCGGAGTGGGACAGCCACCTCGGTTTCGCCTTTTTCGAAATGTGCTTCAATTTTCGCAAGTTCCTCTTCAAAAACAGCAAATTTGAATTCGGAAGTTTGTGCTTCTGTTTTTAATCTTGCTTGCTCAACTTTTAGCTGGTTTAGCTCGCCCTGAGTAATTTTCATATCGTAAATATGGCTTGTAACGCCAGCTGTTGTATATATCCACATAGCAAACAGCGCAAACCAGCTGAAGAACTGAACTACTGCAAGCTGCCCCATTGTTTTGGGCATATTGAACAGGTCGTTTATAACCACCACAAGGCCGCCCTTATGCTTACCCGATTTTTTAAGCAGACCAACAACCAGCTGAATTACACCAAATACAACTATACCAATTGTTACAATAAATAGTTTTGGGTCAAGCGAGAATCGCCAAACGCCAAACGATAGTACCAAGCCAACAAAAAGCCATATAAAACTGTGCTTAAAGAAAACGCTGGCAGCGAGTTCATCCTGTTTAGTAATAGAATCGGCACCAGTTTTCTCTCGTACCTCAGCTTGCTCAGCCTCCTCAAAAGCTTTAAGCTCATCGGGCGAGTACTCTTTGGTTTTTATGATTGTCCAAATAACTGCTCCAAAAAACGCAATTGCGCCAAGGTAGAACGACCACTTAACCGAAGGGGGCACTTGCCCTTCGGGTGCGGTATTGGCCACTCCAACCCACTCGGTTAAAATGTATGGTAATGCCGATGCGATAACAGCGCCAGTCCCAATAAAGAAGCTTTGCATAGCAAAACCTTTGGTACGCTGCTCGCTGGGAAGCATATCGCCAACAAAAGCCCTAAATGGCTCCATTGACACGTTAATTGAAGCATCGAGTATCCAAAGCATACCGGCTGCCACCCACAAAACAGGTGAATTGGGCATAAAAAGAAGAGCAGCCGAAGCTAAAATTGCTCCTATTAAAAAGAAGGGTCTTCTCCTACCCAATCGGCCCCAAGTGTTATCACTCATATGGCCAATGATGGGTTGAATGATTAGTCCTGTAACAGGTGCTGCAATCCAAAGTATTGGAATGGCATCGATATTTGCGCCAAGCGTTTCGAAAATACGGCTAACGTTGGCGTTTTGCAGAGCATATCCGAACTGGATACCCAGGAATCCAAAACTCATATTCCATATCTGCCAAAATGATAAACGGGGTCGTTTTGTCATTACGATATAGTGTTATTATTATATTATGCGCAAAGAAATATCTATTCCAGAAAATGGAAAGATTTAGGAAGGAATAAGAAGTAGCTGGTCAAATATAAGGCGAAAATTGATCTGAGCCAAATTTTAGAAGTGATTAAACTCCCTTATACACAAAGGGAATAGCATGCAAAGGCTATTTCAATCGATTACGATGAAACGGAAAAAAATTGATTTTTTTTGTTTCTATCTGCGTTTTGTGGAATTTCGGAGAACAAGGCTTGTGGGCAATACTTCTGTTTGAGCCGGATTACTCTTTTCGTTTTTAATCCGATCGATTAACATTTGCATTGCACGTTCGCCCATGGTAAAACCTGGTTGAGATACCGTTGTGAGAGTTGGTTCAATCATCTCAGCAATGTAATCGTTGCCAAAGCCAATAACCGAAACATCGTTGGGAACCTTTACCCCATTTTTCTGAAGCGTTTTTAAAACACCAGCAGCAGTAAAATCGTTAACGGTAAAAATGGCGTCAAACTTAACTCCACTATCTATTACCCGCTGAGTTTGGGTAAGAGCGCTTTCAAAATTATCGCAGTATATAACAAGCGACTCATCAATTACAACACCATTATTTTTATGGGCCTCTATATATCCCTTTAATCTGTTCTTGCTAATAAGCCTATTTTTAGGGCCAGCAAAATGAATTATACGCCTACGACCTTCAATAATAAGGTGCTCCGTTGCCTTATAAGCCCCCTCGTAATCGTTAATCAAAACCCTGTCCGATTCAAACTCCTCAATCATCCTATCGAAAAAGACTACGGGGATTCCCTCCTCTTCGAATTTTTGCAGGTGTGAAAACTCGTCGGTTTCCTTCGAAACCGAAATAAGGATACCATCTATTATACTATGCTGAAAAGTACTACAAACCTCAACCTCTTTTTCGTAGCTTTCGCCCGATTGGCTAACCATCACGCTATACCCATGTTCACCTGCCACTTTTTCGATACCACTAATAACCGATGAGAAAAAGTAGTGCACAATTTCAGGGATAACTACACCAATAACGTTACTACGCCTGTTCCTAAGGCTTAGTGCAATAGGGTTTGGCCTATAGTTCATCTCTTTAGCCAAGTTGTTAACCTGATCCTTAGTGGCTTGGCTAATATCGGGATGATCTTTCAGCGCCCTAGAAACCGTAGAAGGGCTAATGCCTAATATTCGAGCAATATCTTTAATGGTTACATTAGACGATTTCATGAAAATTTTGTATTAGTGGTAGTTACAACTTTTAGTGTTACCAAAAATAGTGATAATGCAATTATTGAACAAGCAAAATGAACTTTTGTTATCATAAAACATCATTGACAATACGAAATTCAAACGATAGTTTGAAAATAATAATTTCATTCAAACGGTTGTGCACTCGATTGCGATAACGATTGCGCTCAAAAAGAGGTTTTTAAGATTGGTTTATTGTTGACTTAAGGTTAATTATTTGTTAAATTGTGGTAGATTTTTGAAGGAAAAGTAGCCAAGAAAATTAATCGATTTTTAATCACATTAACTTTAAATTATGAAGCAGGGTTACATTGTTCATAAATTGCAAATAATGCTTTTACTGCTTTTTTTTAGCATAAATGCATTTTCGCAACAAATTGCCGTTACCGGTAAGGTAACCGATGCAAAAGACAACTTGCCTTTACCCGGTGTTTCTGTATTTGTTAAGGGAACAACAATAGGAACCGTTACCGATGGTGCGGGTAGCTTTACAATTATGGCAGAGAAAAATGCCACACTTGTATTTTCATTTATTGGATACGAAACCATAGAGGTGCTAATAGATGGTAGCAATACTAGCCTTAGCATACAACTTAGTGAAGCAACTGAACTTTTAGAAGAGGTTGTAGTTGTAGGTTATGGCGTTCAACGAAAACGTGACGTTACCGGAGCAATAGCTAAAGTTGATACAAAAGAGCTTATGGCAGTTCCTACCCCATCGTTCGAGAGTGCTTTGCAAGGGCAAGCCAGTGGCGTACAGGTAATAACAGGTTCAGGAATAGCGGGCTCAGGTTCGGTAATTCGAATTAGAGGTGTTGGTTCGGTAAGCGCTGGAGGCGACCCCTTATATGTTGTTGATGGTGTTCCAATTACCCAAGATTACTTTTTAAGAGGTAATAGTGGAGCAATGAACAACAACCCGCTGGCTACAATTAATCCCAACGATATTGAGTCTATTGAAATTCTTAAAGATGCCGGATCGGCTGGTATATACGGATCTCGTGGTGCCAATGGTGTTATTCTTATTACCACTAAGCGAGGTAAAAGCAAAAAGCCAAGCATTAACTTCTCAATGAGAACAGGTGTTGTAAGGCCTGCTTATGTTCCCGAATTCGTTTCGGGAAGCGAATATCTTCAGCTTCGTCAAGAAGCTTGGGAGAACGACGGAGGTACAGGTGCTGTATGGCTCCCAAATTTTACTACTGCGGATAGCCCTCCCGAAGAGCGTGCTGCAGCGTTTGAACAAGCAAAAACAGTTAACACAAATTGGTGGGATTTGGTTACCCAAACTGGTTTTAAGCAGGAGTATAACCTATCATTTGGTAAGTCGGGAAAATGGATTAATGCATACTTTGGTGGGTCATATAGCGATAACCAATCGTATTTAAAAAACAATAAGTACCAACGAGCTAGCGGTAGGCTTAACCTAGATACTGATTTTTCTGATATTATAAAATTCACCCTTTCATCGTCTTACACTTATGGTGTGAATCACCGTGTAGGAGCAGCTTGGGAAGGAGGAACAGGAGCCGCAATGTCAACTGCGCTACCCTTTTATCCTGTATACAATGATGATGGCTCTTACTTCAGGTATAACTCATCTGCAAACGGAGGAAACCCTGTAATGCGTCAGGATTTAATGCTTTGGCGCAACTTTGAAAACAGGACAATTAATAATCTTACTGTTAGCATAACCCCATTTGAAAATTTCTCTGTTTCGGCAAGTGGTGGGTACGACTATATGGATTTTGCAGAACATAGATACGAACCACAAGAGTATATTGCATCTGACCATAGTGGTGTTGCTAAAATGTGGCCTCGCTATGTAAACAATCTTACTGGAAATCTAATAGTAAACTATGAGCTAAACATTAACAATACTCATAGGTTTACTTTTATGGGGGGTACAGAAATTCAAAAATCATCAACTGCGGCAAGATATTATGAGGCAATTGATGTTACTGGCCCATACTGGGATGATATCCCTCACGATGATACCAATGCTAGTTTTCAAGAAACTATTACAAAAGACGCTCCACAGGAATGGTCATTCATTAGCTTCTTTAGCAGGGTTCACTACGTTTTTAAAGAGAAGTATGTACTACAAGTTCTTGCTCGTTCTGATGCCTCATCGAGATTCGGCCCCAACTATCGATATGGTTTCTTCCCCGCTGTTTCAGGGGCATGGCGAATTTCAGAGGAAGATTTCTTAAAAGATAACGAAACGCTTAGTACCCTAAGGCTTAGAGCTAGCTACGGTATTACGGGAAATGCTAATTTTAATAGTTATGCTTGGTTTGGTACATACTCAGGTACTGAAAGTAACGAATACTATAATAATTACCCAATAATTTATCCAATTAATCTTGAGAACCCTAACCTACGGTGGGAAACGCTTCACAATTTTGATATTGGGCTTGAATTTGGCTTATTTAGTAACAGAATTACCGGAGAAATAGCATTTTACAACAAGATTACAAAAGATGTAATCATCAATAGGTCAAATGCACCCTCATCGGGTTTTTCTACGTATTGGGATAATGTGGGAGAAATTCTTAATAGGGGCTTTGAGTTTAACCTCAAATCGAATAACCTTGTTGGAGATTTTAAATGGACAACAAATCTTAATATTGCCCGAAACCATAACGAAGTGCTAAGCATTGGCGATTTATCGCCCGATGCAGTTGGTGGTGGCACCAACGATACTAGAATTGTTGTGGGAAAACCCGTAGGCTCCAACTATTTAGTTCGCTTCTCTAGAATTGACCCAGATGATGGACTCCCCATATGGCTCGATAAAGATGGCTACGAAACAAAAACATTTTCGCTCGACAACAGGGTTGTTGTTGGCTCTGTTATGCCCGAGGCTATTGGAGGTATAACTAATACATTCGAGTATAAAGGTTTCGATTTGAGTTTTATGTTTGTTTTTACAATAGGCGGAAACCTTTATGATAACTCTGGTAAAAGACAATTAGGAGTTGTTACTGATTGGCAATTACGAAAAGAGATTGCCGATAGGTGGCAGCAACCAGGCGACATAGCAAGCTATCCTAAGCTAACGCTTAATCCGGCAAACTATCCAGGACTACCCGGAGAATGGCAGTATAACTCCACCATGTTTTTATACGATGCCTCATACTTAAGGCTTCGAAACTTATCGCTGGGCTATAATTTACCTAAAAGTTTAGCACAAAAAATAATGGCAAATAATGCTAGAATTTATATTTCAGCTAGCAATCTTTTAACCTGGTCACGTTTCCATGGCGATCCTGAAATTGCCCGCGATTTTGAAAATGTTGCCGATAGAAACATGAGTTCAAATATTACATACCTTACTCCTCCTCAGGAACAGGTATTTACATTTGGTCTCGATTTAAGCTTTTAACCATTAAAGGAATAGCAATGAGAACAAAAAATATTATAATAGCCACACTAATAACCATGGGTTTAGTATTTAGCTCGTGTAACGATTTTCTCGATATTAAGCCTGAAGAAGTTCTATTAAAAGAAGATGCGCTCAATACACAAGAAGATGTGCAGATGCTTCTAAACTCAACCTATACAGTATTGTTTAGCGGCAGTTTTTTAGGAGGTAGAGCCCAAATTATTTCCGAATTAATGACCAATAACATATTGGGTTCGGAACTCGATGGGGACTGGTTTGTTATATATAATCGTTCATCATCAATATTTGAGGGTATCATTGGGGGGCTTTATTCAGAGCCATACATTGCAATATACCGAGCCAATAACGTACTTGAAAACCTCGATTTGGTTGAAAACTCAACTGAACGAGATAATATTGAAGGTGAAGCCAGATTTGTGAGAGCCCTTGCCCATTTCGAAACAGTAAGGCTATTTGCTCAGCCCTATGGATACACTCCAGATAATAGTCACCTAGGAATACCCATTAAAACTAGGTCGAAACCCGAAGGATCTATCAGAGAAACAGTTGGCACTGTATACCAATTTTTAATTGATGAGCTTAAAGATGTTGAAGTTCTGTTACCATCGGAAACCGATCCGGAATACGACCCTTATGGTGCATATCCAACAAAGTGGGCAGCAAAAGCGCTTTTAGCAAGAGTATATTTTCAGATGAACGATTTTGAAAATGCCTATACCTACGCAAACGATATTATTGTTAATGGCCCATTCGAGTTTAGCACTGAAACAGAACAGTACGAAATTGGTGAAGATATGGTAACCCTTCCTAAAGAATTTATTGATCGCTACTCAACAATGGGTTCCAATGAGGCCATTTTTAAATCAGTAACAATTACAGTTAATCAAGCAGGCGAAACCATATATGTGAATCGTGGCGGTGAGTTTTCAGGTATTATGCGATCGGACAACAGTGTCCCATTTATTAAAATGACCCAGAATGCATATACAACCGGAACATCTGATCCTCTTGACATGAGGGCTATAGCTTGGTACGACAAAAAGGAAGGATTTAACGTATCAAAAAAGTTTAACGATACTGATAATTTAAGTGTACCAATTTTTACTATAACCGAGCTAAAGCTCATTAGGGCTGAATCAGCAGCTGAATTAGGCACAAATTTGAGCACTGCTATACAGGACATTCAAGATATTTTTGATAGAGCATATGGCACGGGTAACAGAATTGCCCCCACTACAGCAAACGCTCTTATTGTTGAAGCCAGAAACCAGCGTAAACTCGAATTTATTTTTGAAGGACATCTTGGTCAGGACTTAAAGCGAATTGGTGCGCTTGGCAGAGAAGAAGTTATTGTTAGAGGAGCACCTTGGAGCTGCCCAGGATCGGTACTTCAGTTTCCACAGGCAGAAATTGCCAATAACCCTGGTTTTATTGCTAATCCTGAAGGAGGTTGCTAAATTTTTTAAATTGATAGCTATGAAAAAAATTATTGTATACTTAGGCTTCACCATACTGGCCGTTGCATTTATTTATTCATGCAAACCCGAAGACTTTAAGCCAGTTGGCGACCCAATAGACAAAACTGACCTAATGGTTGGTACTTGGAATGTTACTAAGGTTACTCAAATTGATGTTGATGCCCAACAGAAAGGCTATCCAACATTTGCCACTGAAATGGACGTTACCAATGTATTTCCTGACAATTCGTTTAGCGATATTGAAATTAACCTAAACGAAGATAAAACTTTTACAATATCAAAAGCTAATGCATACGTATCGTGGCCCGAGAGCGGAACTTGGACACTTAATCATCCTGTTCATGCTTCAAAGCTTTATTTAATCCAGCAAACCGATACCCTAACACTAAACATATCAAGTTTTGCTGAATTAGTTATGTCTCCAGCAAAGATTACGCTAACCGAAACTAAACAACAAAAAGTTGGAGATAATTTCGTAGACGCTATCTATTACAACTACGAAATATCAAAACCTTAGAACATTAAAATTTTCAGAATATGAAAAGATTGATATTTATAATTGCAATTATTGGACTATTTGGCTTTTCAGGATATTCTCAGGTTTGTGGTTCACTCATTGTGTCTACCTTACCAGAGGAGCCAACCGCAATAGACGAAATTACTTTAACCGTGGAATTCACTTGTCCCGAATTCGACCAATGGGGTGAAGAGGATATTTACCTCTGGGTTTGGACTGAAGGCCTTGAGCAACCTGTTGGTTTACCCGATATGTTTCCTGATGCTGACGATGTTCAACCTCTTAACGGTTTAGGCGATCAGGCATGGAAAAATTCAAATCCATACCTGCAAATGGAAAAAATTGGTGAAAGAAAGTATCAATACGTATTCACACCAACCATTATGTTTAAGCTAAACCCAAGCGATTTGCGCAGCATGGGGTTTCTGTGTAAGCCAAAAGATGGTGGTGGATATGGCGATCCCGACAGAAAAACAGAAGATCAGGAAATAGTTTTTAAATCGCTTACATTTCTTGAAGATCTTGGACGAACTTTTCCTGCCACTGTATCGGCAAACGATATTGTTACAATATACTTTAATCAAGGATTGTCTGACGAGGCTGATGTAAGTACATACACAGGTGATTTGTACATTTCTATCACTCCTTATACTGACAATACCCCTGTAGGAGAAAAGGTTACCATACAAACTTTAACTCAACCCAGAGGCGATTTTACAGAGTATTACGTTACACTTATTCCCAATGAGCACCTCGATATTAGCTTCTTACCAGAAGGGACTAGGGTAAATAAACTTATATACTATTTCCATAATGAGCTAGAAACTTTCAAGACTGATGAGTTTACAAAAACGCTTGTAGAATTGAAGTAAATACAATGAATATGAAAAAGATTGCCTACATATTTTCGATTATAGTCATAACGCTTTTTTATGGCTGTAAAGATGATACAAACGACTTTGAAATACTTGGTGAAGCTATTGGTAGTTTTGAAAATTCAACTCCAGCCAATAACTCCATAGTTTATCTTAATTCTGGTGCACCAACAACAGCTATACGTTTTGAGTGGACAGAATCAAAACCCGGAGTTAATAAACCTGTTAGCTATACTTTTGAGCTTGTATCCGAAGATGGGGATATTATTTACTCAAGCAATTCGGCAAGTGATGGAACAGCTTTGTATATTGATATTACTCACAACCAGCTCGACAATATCCTTTCTGATTACGGCATAGCAGCAGCACAGGTGCAAACAATTCTGTGGAGAGTTTTCGCTACCAATGGTGATATGGAAAAGTATTCAAGCAGTTTTCATATTACCCTAAAGAGATTTGCCGAAGGTATTGAAGACTTTAACCTTGAGATGCCAAGCGACAACTCAGTAGTTTCTCTCGACACAGTTTTTATTCCTGATGTTGAAAATATTCGATTCTCGTGGTCGGCTATACAAACACTAAATGCGAGCGAACTGCCAAGCTTGAGAATTCTGTTTGATAAAAGTGGTGGGAACTTTAATAACCCCATATACGAGCAAACTGCTGATGCTAGTAGCACTTTCATCGACATCCCCATTTCTGACTTTTACAGCAACTTAGTTGATGAAGGAGAAAATTTAAATGGAATTAGATGGACCGTTGAAGCATCATATGGAGAGCTAAGGGTATTGGCTCCTTTCAACGTAGTATCATTAGACACCACTTCAATAAATGAACAATTATACTTGTATGGTTCTGGAACTTTTAGCGGTAGTCAAGCAATTAATGCTTTAGCAATGTACGAAATTAGCTCAGCAAACTCATTTATGGCAAACACATATCTCTCTTCAGGGGAGTTATTCTTTGCTTATGCACAGAATGCTGGTGCTACCCTAAGCATGAATGGTGAAGGTTTGCTCGATTTCACTGGAACCACATTCCCAATTGATAACGAAAGCCAAATGAATCTTATTGTTGCCAATACCGAAACTAGAGAGGTAACAATAGTGCCAACTGTATTAGGCATTTTTGGTGCTGCAACGCCCAATGGAACTACACAAACAAATCTTACGCAAGTTGGCCCTTATTTGTGGCAATCCGATATTTACCTGTTAGGTGATAGCTGGTTTTACATCCGGTTAAATGACAATAATAGCTACATCTACAGTAAAGACCCTGATACTGGTGAAATACGCTTTGGTAGAACTACTCAGGATCAGTTCCGTACCGATGGCCTAGCCGATGGTACTTACACCGTTACAATTGATTTAACGCATGGAAATTATTCATATTCCTTACAATTAGTCGATTAATTAAAACCTAACCCAATGTTTAACTAAATTCTAAAAAAAATGAAAAGAAGTTTACAAACATTAGTTGGGGTAATGCTAATGCTTTTTAGCACTTCCCTAATGGCCCAAAGTACAGTTACTTTTACTGTATATGATTTAGGCCAACAGCACGAAGAGATATACATTAAGGGTCTATTTAATGATTGGACCAACGTTTTAATGACAGAAATTGAGCCTGGTGTATGGCGTTCAACTTTTGCAGGTATTCCCGAAGGTGACTACGAATGGGGCGCTGTTAACGAAAATGATTCATGGCTCATATCTGGTAGTAACCGTACTTTCTCAGTTGATGAAGTTGGAGTTGTAACAGGCCAAATTGCCTATTACATTGCTGCACCTGGTAGCATTGACATTACTTTTAACATTGACATGAACGGAGCTATTGATGCTGGTGAATTTATTGTTGGAGCAGATGTTCTTGAGATTGTTGGTAGCATTAATGGCTGGCCAGGCACAACAGTACCTGAAGCATGGCAACCTACTGATGCTGATGAAGATGGCATATACACTCTAACTTCACCTGCCGTTTTCAATGAGGGTGAACAAATTCAGTTTAAATTTAGGTTAAACGGAAACTGGGATACTAACGAGTTCCCTGGCCCTGTACCTAACAGAGAGTATACTGTTCGCGCAGAAAATAACATTTACGATGCAGTATACGGAACCTACATGTTTGACCCTAACTATTTAGAAGATTTCAATAGCGTTGAACCTATCGACCCTGATGATCCTGAGCCTGTTGTTTATGGTCCTCCTGCTAGCTGGGTTGTTCTTGATGAGGATGGTGACGGTTATAGCTGGGAATTCAGAATGACTGAAGAAGAAGATGGATACCCAATATCTCATTCTGCCATTTTTGATGTAGATTTAGATGATTTCGTACCCCTTGCTCCAAACAACTGGCTAATTACTCCTCCAATAAATTTACTTGGATACGAAACCGCTGAGCAAGTTGTTGTTAAATTCCAGGTTGCTTCTTCGGCAAGCACACCCGCTTATACTGAGGAGAAGTACAAAGTGGTTTTAGCCGAAGCTAACACTATTGATCCTTTAGACTTTACCAATGAGCTTTGGGTTGAAACTCTTACTGAAGAAGCTGGTAGCTACAACTACCTTGAGAGAGAAATTGACATTACTGAATATGCAGGTGGTCAAATTAGGTTAGCATTTGTACACTTCGATTGTACTGATATGGATAGGTTAAGCATTGAAAACGTTGCAGTTGAAGCTACTTTTGCTGAGCCAGTTACATATACAGTTCAGTTTAACGTTGAAGATGGCGAGGCAAATGCAATTACAGATGCAAGCATAATGCTACACGATTACCTATATGCTCCTGGCGATTATGACATCGAAGGAATGGTTGAAAAGGTATACAATTTCTACGTTCTTAAATATGGGTTTGAATGGTTTGAAGGTACTGTAGATGTTTCTGATGCAACTGCTGTTGAAGGAATTGTTACTCAAGACGTAGTTTTAGCTTCACTTCCTGAATACACTGTAACCTTTACCGTAACCGATGGTGAAAACCCAATTGAAGGTGCAACTGTAACGGTTAATCAAGAGGATGTTGTTACTGACGCTTCTGGTATTGCTACATTCCAACTAGTTGATGGAACCTATGCTTATGGCGTAACAAAAGAAGGCTATGAGCCTGGCTCTGGCGAAATAGTTGTTGATGGTGCAGTCGTTAATGAAGCCGTAGAACTCGTTCTTATAAGCAGCGTTGGCAGCGAAGCAATGAATAGCTTGGCAATTTTCCCCAATCCAGCAGCCGAATTCTTTAATATTGCTAGTGCAAGGAAAATAGCTACCGTTAGAGTTTTCAATGTTACTGGACAAGAAGTGCTAACAATTAGCGACATTAATGAAGAGAAATATACCGTTAACACATCAATGCTTAACAGTGGTATTTACATTGTTTCTGTTACTGATAATAACGGATTTACATCAAGTAAGAGAATTGTTAAAAAATAGTTCTTTTTAAAGCATCACGAAACCCCGGCTTGGGTCGGGGTTTTGTTTTAAAAATAAAATCGAATACCAAAATGAGTACTCTACTAAAAAAACTATTTCTTGTATCAGCCCTTTCATTCTTTTGGTTTATGGGATTAGGCCAAATCACCTCATCACCATCGCTTCCAACTGTAAACGACGAGGTTGTTATCACCTTTGACGCAACTCAAGGGGGTGGCGGCCTGGCCGGTTATACGGGAAATGTATATGCCCATACAGGTGTTATTATTGAGGGGGATACAGAATGGAATTATGTTATAGGTGGTTGGAATGAATTAGATATAAAACCACAGCTTACCCGAATTGGTGATGATCTTTATGAGCTAATAATCACACCCAGCATTACCGAGTTTTATAGCATTCAAGGAGAGGATGTTGTTACAAAACTTTGCTTCGTATTTAGAGGCGAAGAAACAACCAGCCCCCCACAAACCGAAGATTTGTTTATTGATGTTGTTCAGGAAGGGCTAACGGTTAGCATTAGTTCACCCGTTTCGGAAGAACCTTTCTTTAGCTTTGGCGAAGATATTTCAATAACTGCATCAGCAAATAGTTCAGAAAGCATTACTCTTTTTGTAAACAATACCGAAATAGCCAGTACAACTGAAAACGAAATTTCACATACATATTCTATTTCAAACTATGGTAAACAATGGATTAAAGCAGTTGCAACATACCAATCCGATATTGCCACCGATTCGGTTTACTTTTACGTACTTTCCGATGTACCAACAGCTGAACTACCCGCAGATGTTATTCCTGGGGTAAATATTACTGGCACAAATGAGGTTACCCTTGTACTAAACGATCCTGCTGCTGAAAAAGAGTTCGTTTTTGCCATTGGCGATTTTAGCAACTGGGAACTCGATGATGCTTACCTAATGAACCGAACTGCTGACGGAACTCATTACTGGACTACTATAAGCGATTTAAACCCTACGCAGGAATACATTTACCAATACTGGATTGATGGTGAGCTTAAAATTGCCGATCCGTTCACCGAAAAAGTTAGCGACCCCTGGAACGATAAGTACATTAGCAATAGCAACTATCCTAATCTTATTGAATATCCCGAGGGAAAAACAACAGGTATTGCTTCAGTATTCCAAGTGGAGGAAGAGGAATACATTTGGGAAGCAGATGAGTATTCCCCCCCTGCAAAGTCGGAATTGATTATTTACGAATTGCACATTCGCGATTTTGTTGCCGACGACGATATTAAATCGGCTATGGAAAAACTTGATTATCTCGAAAATCTTGGCGTAAACGCCATCGAACTAATGCCAATTAATGAGTTTGAAGGAAACGATAGCTGGGGATATAACCCAAGTTTTTACTTTGCTGCCGATAAAGCCTACGGTACAAAAAATAACTACAAGCAATTTATTGATGAGTGCCACAAAAGAGGAATTGCTGTAATTATTGACATGGTGCTAAACCACTCCTTTGGCCAATCGCCATTTGTTCAAATGTACTTCGATGAGAATGCAGGCGAATGGGGACAACCTACTGCAAACAATCCTTGGTATAACGAAACATCACCAAATAGTTCTTACTACTGGGGTTACGATTTCAACCACGAAAGCCAGTATACAAAAGATTTAGTGGATAGGGTAAATAGGTACTGGTTAGAAGAATTTAAAGTAGATGGTTTCCGTTTCGACTTCACAAAAGGTTTTACCAATACCACTGGAGATGGCTGGGCCTACGATGCCAGCCGAATTAGTATACTAAAACGAATGGCCGATGAAATATGGAACGTAAATCCTAATGCTTACGTTATTCTCGAACATTTTACCGCAAATAACGAAGAGAAAGAGCTTGCCGAATACCGAAGTAACGAAGGTTTGGGGATGCTAATATGGGGAAACAATAATTACAAGTATAACGAGGCTAGTATGGGTTGGTTACCAAACTCCGATTTTAGCGGTGTATCCTACAAGCAGCGTGGTTGGAGTGTACCTCATCTTGTTGGCTATATGGAAAGCCACGACGAGGAAAGGCTTATGTTTAAAAACCTTGAGTACGGGAATAGCTCAAACCCAGAACATGATGTAAAAGATATTGAAATTGCGCTAGAACGTCAAAAGCTTGTAGGTGCATTCTTCTTTACCATACCAGGCCCAAAAATGATTTGGCAGTTTGGCGAATTGGGTTACGACTATAGTATAAACCATTGCCCCGACGGATCAACAAGCGAAGACTGCAGAACGTCGCGCAAACCAGTAAGGTGGGATTATTTCAACAACACAGAACGCAAGGAGCTTTATAAGGCTTGGGCAGAACTTATTGCCCTTCGCAAAGCTTTTCCCTCGTTTAGCACCAACAATTTTTCTGTATCGCTATCGGGTGCTGGTAAAAAAATTATATTGTTGCATGATGATATGAATGTTGTTATAGTGGGGAATTTTGATGTTACCGAAAAGGACATTTCGGTTTCGTTCCCCAATACAGGACAGTGGTATGAGTACTATAGCCAAACCGAGCATCAGTTCGATGAGGTAGCGCAATCGTTCACAATGCAACCTGGTGAATATAGAATGTATACAACGCAGTACATAAATAGAGATGATTACATTTTAAACGCAAATACCAATCAGCTTTTATCAACAAATACAAGTTTTCAACTATATCCAAACCCAGCAACAAGTTTGTTAAGCATAAAATACTTTAGCGATAACAATCAATCTATTAGTATTAACCTGATTGATTTAAGCGGAAGGCATATTGCTAATATTTTCAACGGAAACCTACAAAAGGGTGAGAATAATATTGAGTGGAATAGACCACATCACATTAAACCTGGTGTATATATTGTTTTGGCTAACGGAGCAAGAATTAGCTCGGCACAGAAGCTAATTTTACAATAATCTCAAAACTATCAACAAAATGGGCAGCTCGGTTTTAAATTGAGCTGCCCATTTTTTGTTTATCATCCCTTAAAAACTGATTTTGTTGCTAATTTAGCCTCAGAAATTTCGCAGAAATATAATTAATGGTAAATCGTTTAATAGCAATAGTCTTTGCCCTATTTGGCTATTTTTTGCCAAGCATAGCAAGTACCGATACAACTGCTACAACCTCAATTCATGGTTTTGGGCTAAAGGTTCATTCGGGTGTACTCCAGTACCACCATAAGGAGATGGCATTACTCCGAAGCAAACCTTCAATGGCAATTGAATTATCCTACACAATAAAATCGAACGGAACAAGGCAGTGGCATAAATTCTATTCGTACCCCGAATATGGCTTTGGGTATATTTTTATGGATTTAGGTAATCCCGAAATTTTAGGTTATTCTCATGCTCTCTTTCCTTTCATAAATATTCCTATATACTCGCCTAGCCAAAGGCTTAAAATAGGCCTTTATATTGGCTCAGGGCTTGGATATATTACAAAGACATACCACAGAACCAATAACTTTAAAAACACCGCCATTTCGTCGCATTTAAATGCATTTATTAACCTTGGCACAACGCTTAGCTATTCCTTGAACAGGAATTTCGATATTAGCTCGAGCGTAAACTTAATGCACTACTCAAATGGCACCTATAAAAAGCCTAATTCGGGACTTAACTACTCATTTTTTTCAGTTGGGGCTAATTATTACCTACCCTATCAACCAAAGATTGCAAAAAAACCGAGTATCTTTCCTAGTGAAAAGCATCGACTTTTAGCACTTTTTATAGCAACACAAAAAGAGGTTAAAGGGGCTGGTGGCCCAAAATACCCTGTAGCAGCGTTGTACCTTGAGTATAGCTATCCGCTTAAGGCGCTTTGGCGCATTGGCGTATCGGCCGATTTTATGTACGATACCTCGAATAAGTTTATTCTAGATTATCAAGGTGTTGAGTGGAACAGTCCATGGCAGATTGCCAAAGGAGGCCTAATGCTAAATACCGAATTTTTACTCGATAGGCTTTCGGCAATATTTGCTTTTGGAACATATGTTTACAATCTCGACTCGCAAAACGGAATAGTATACCAAAGGCTTGGCCTACGTTATAGGGCGAGTAAGAGAATATTTTTAAACGTTTCGCTTAAAACACATTGGACCATTGCCGATTACCTCGAACTGGGAATTGGCTTTAAACTCATGTAAAACTATGAAAAACTTTAATTTTATTTGGGTTATACTATTTGGGATTGGCTTAGTGCAAACCTCATGCATTACTAGCTTGTTTGATACTGCCGGAAAGGTTACCACCATTGAGCGCAATGCCGATAGCATTATTGGCATAAAAATGTACGATAGGGTAAATGTCGAGATTATTCAAGATACAGTAAACAAGCTTTTTATTACAGGCCCCGAAAATTACCTTTCAAAGGTTACTACTTCTTTTGACAATGGAAGTTTAACCATTGAAGACAACAATAGCTACGGTTGGTACACCGGTTACGACATTGAGCTTACAGCAACCATTCACGTTATCAGCTTAAAAAGCATATACTACGAAGGTGTTGGAAACATATTCTCAGCCAATACTTTGGTAACCGATTCGCTTAGAATACGATCGGAGAAAAGTGCAGGAGATATTAATTTGCACATTAACGCCAGCTACTTCTATTGCTATTTTAATCAAAGTGCTGTAGATGCTAAAATGTTTGGAAATGCAACACGAGCCCATTTACAGATAAACGGTACAGGTTTTATCAGATGCCAAGACTTACTAACCAATTATTGCTGGGTGCATAATCAGGGGTCGGGCGATATATTTGCAAATGCAAGCAGCTCAATTTCCGGAATTATTGAGGGAGCCGGAAATGTGTTTTTCACCGGCAATCCAACAAATACTTCGTTTGCCATTCAGGGAAGAGGAACAGGCGAATTTATTGAGTACTAAAAAAGGCTGTATTAAAAACCCAAAACTATAATTACGAGCGTTTATTCGCAATTAAGCAAGGAGCCTTCAATACAGCCTATTAAAAAAACAAAATTACTTAATAACCTCAGTAATAACTTTTGAGGCAATTGTCATTGGAACATCCATATTCTGACCACCCATATCGGCCGATAGGTTTCCGGAAATGTTCTGATTAACTGTTGAGCTAATGATTTTTCCTGTGCTTGGCTCAATGCTTATAGTACCCGACTGAGTTCCAAATAAATTAAAAGTTACCTCCATACCTTGCATATTCGACTTATTACCGGGCTCGGTTGCAATTGTTGAGGTTACCTCTAAATCAACTTTATCAGCAGTAATAGCTTTAACCACGTAGTTGTTAATAACGTTCAACGTGAACTGTGTAACCACTGCCTGATTCTCAGTCCATTTTGTTCCCACCTTAATTGCTTTCTCTGGATACTTAATAAATGAGCCGCCAAACATTTGCTTCATCTGCTCATCGTTAAAACTTTGCGATAAGCTCTGCTTCATTTGGCCTTTCATGGCCTCGTTGTCGCCAGCAAGTTCAGAAATCATCGACTCGATCATTGCCTCTACCCCACTAACCTCAACAATTTCGCCTTTAGGCGAAAAGGTAACGTTTACGCTTTGGCCAACCAAAGCAGCAAATCCCATTAGCTGTGGGTTTGCAGGTGCCGACTCTTCTTCGGCAGAATCGAATGCAATGTTCATCCCTCCTGCAGCCATATTAATGGCAACTCGGGTGTAAGTAATTTGAGTTACAAAGTTTCTGCTTGCATTAACATCTTTAACATCAATGGTGTACTCAAATATTTGGTTCTGGTTAACCGTTTGGTCCATTCCTCCCATCTGTTGCGTGGTGGTTTGCTCAATAGTTGCCCTGTATTTGGTTACATCGCCCTTTTTTAGGTTAAATTTCAGGTCAACATCGTTTGCAGAAAAACCCATTGTCGATACAAGCATAAAAGACATGATTAAGCAAAGGGTTTTGGCTGTAGATAAAATCCGTGTCATTTTAAAAAGTGTTAGTTGAAAATTAGGTTTATAGTTAGTACAAAAGAACAAAAAAAAATAGTTAGCAAAACAATAAATGAATAAACAATTGTAACTAAAAATTTTTAACCTTTGAAGTTAATGGATGAAGAAGCCCCTCCATGCTGGTTAAAACAGCCTTTACTGATCCAACCAAAATTTTTGCTTCAACCAGAATAGGAACCCTATTTAAATCGTCGGTTACCCAAACAACCAAATCCTCTCCCCCTTTAAAAATTGTTCCTTCAACCAGCAATGCGCTAAACTTAATTGTATTGTAAATTTCGCCCGATCGGGTTTCGAGCCTCTCCTTACCTAAGTACCTAATATATAAATCGAAAACCTCGTTATCAATAGCCATTTTAATGGGAATGGTGTCGCCTTTCGCATAGCACTCAAAGGTTATATTCCTACAGTAGTAAATTGCGCTAAGCACATCGAAAGTGCAGGGTTTTAGCGGTAATATTTCTTTTTTGAATGGGCGCTCGCTGGTTTGGCTAATAATATCGATTGTGGAATCGGCATAGCTAAAAACGTAACGGTTATAGGCTTGGTAACCTCCTTCGTAGGTGTCGCGCTCAAACCAATATGGTAAAATAGTTTTCGGATTAACAATTGACTCGAACCTGTCGCGCACCTTAAAAAACCAATCGTACTGCTTTAGGCTCCATCCAGTTGATTTTAAATGATACGCAGGGCTACCCAAATACATGGTATCGTTAACTACAAACTCAACATCGCCAGCGTTAACCCATATAAAGCCCCAATTGTAAACAGCCCTGTAGGTAACGCGTTCGCCACTAGTAAAATTCACATTAGCAATGCTGCATTTCTGTGCACATGCAATACTGCATAACAGAATTCCAAAAAAAATACTGAGAATACGTTTTTGCCAACTCATTTAGTTAGAGACGATTTTAAACCTAGCGAAGACAACCTTTAATGGCAAATATATAAACTAGCTTTCAACTTTTGCCAATTTTTCCATTGCAGCAATAATTAAGAATCCAAATATGGCAAGTACTATGGCAATTAGAACCTCAGATGAAAATGCATTGGGCAAAAATAAATCGTACCCTTGTACAATGGGATTTCCATCTTTAAGAACTACTTCGCCGGCAATATCAGTTCTAAAAATTTCCTCCTTCCAAGGCCAAAGTATGCTAAGCGAACCAAGTATAAAACCAGTAAGCAGCGCAATGGTTTGATCTTTAAACCTTTTATAAACCCACGAAAGAACATGGGACAAAGCAATAACTCCAACAATTCCACCTAAAATAACAGGTAGCAATACTGATAAGTTGCCCTGATTTACAGCATCAATCATAACTAGCTCATAATTTCCCATAAGTATAAGCACAAACGAACCTGAAAGCCCAGGCAAAATCATGCTACAAACGGCAACAACTCCACACAGCACTAAATAAAAAAACGAGCTGTTTTGGGTAGCCGGATTCATAAACGATACCCATACTGCAATAGCGGCACCAATAAAAAATGCAATTATTACGCTAGTGTTCCATTTGGCAATGGTTTTTCCTACGTAAAAGACCGAAGCTACAATAAGGCCAAAAAAGAAAGCCCAGATAAAAACCGGATAGGTTTCAAATAAAAACTTTAGTATACGTGCTAGGCTAACAATGCTAACTATCATTCCTGCTCCTACAGAAAGGAGAAAATAAAAATCTACGTAAGCAAGCAGTTCCTTAATTTTACCTTTAAAAAGGAGGTTTAGGGCTGTAAGATTAAATGATTTTATAGCGTTAATAATCCGCTCGAAAATCCCAGTTATTAGAGCAACTGTTCCGCCTGAAACCCCTGGTATTACATTTGCAGCACCCATTCCCATCCCTTTGAGAATTAGCACAAAATATTGAAGAAGATTCGCTTTCATTGATGAAATGATAAATGTTTGAGTAAGGCGCAATAAAACGCAAATGGGCACAATTACATTATGCCCATAAAACAAGATTAGCCATTACAACTACTTGTTAAGAAATTGAAAAAAAGTATCCCCACGTAAGCCTACCCTAAGTGTTTCGAGAGCAATAACCTCAGTTGGAGCAATATTTCCGAGATTTACATTTGCACCAAAGAGCTTAATAAACCAAGCCTGCTGATTTTTAAGCGGAGCCTCCCACAGCACATCGTCAATGCTAATATCGTGAGCAATGTTATCAATTAGCTCGGTATTGGCAGAGTGGTCCTGATTGTAAATTCCGATGTTCCCACCTTCACGGGCTTCGGCAATTACCTTTATTGAGCCAGCCGAAAGCTCATTCTTCATCATAGCAACCCACTGATCGTTTGGAATAACCACCCCAGCCTGTTTAGAGCCAACCTCAGATAATACAGTAACCTGCTTGGATAGCTTAGCAATATAATCACATTTGGTGTCATGGTTCATTTCAAGGGTCCCATCCGACACCTCGGCCAAATCGAGTCCATATTTATCGACCAGCTTTTGAAATTCGGTAAACATGTTACGTGCAATAAACGCCTCGAAAAGAGTTCCGCCAAAGTAGGGTCTGATGCCAGCATCTTTAAGCACTTTAATTTTATCTTCGAGTTTTGGGGTAACCAAAGCGGTACCGAAACCAAATTTTACAAAATCGATGTAACTTCCTGCAACGCAAACCATATCTTCAACTTCGCGAAGGCTTAGTCCCTTATCCATAACCATTGTTAACCCTTTACTGCGAGGTTTTGCATCCCGTTCGGGGATATTGGGTAATTCATGTGCTTTCATGGTAAATTATTTTGGGTAGTAAAACTATAGCTGTTTGAGCTTTAATAAAAAATCATCATCATTAACAACCGAAACAATAGCATGAAAATCTTCAATTGTGAAAGGGTTGTGCTTTTTTGCCTGTTTTAGCATGTTAAGGGCTAGCTTAGGCTTACCAATAAGGTACAATGCCGCTGCATAAATTATCTTTAGAGCCGGAACATCGTTAAACTTTTCGCCAACTTCGTGGTAAATCTCTTCAACAATATCAAAACGTTCTTGGAAAAGCCTTATTTCAGCAAGGCCAATATATGCATCGGGTTCATCGGCATTTAGCAATGTTGCTTCACGGTATGCCTCAATGGCTTCGTCGTCTTCTCCCATTTCAAATTTAACCTTGGCTAAACCTAACCAGTAATCGTAGTTTTCGGGTTCAAGTGCTATTGATTTTTTTATGCTCTCGAGGGCTAGGTTTACTCTTTGAGTTTTAAGATAAACTAAAGCTTTGCCGTAGTATGCATCGGATAGTGAAGATGAAATGCCTAAAGCCATATCGAAATATTCAATGGCCTTGTCATTCTTTCCTAACTTCTCGAAACACTCACCAATTGAGGAGTAAACCCTTGGGTTTTCGGGTTCAAAATCGAGCAAACTCATGAAAAGTTCCGAAGCTTCGGCATACTTTTCAATGGTTGCATAGGTATTTGCCATATTGTGGATAGCCGATACGTTTGATGGATCGACTACCAGCGCAAAATCATATGCTTCTAATGCTTTTGCAAAATTCCCACTTCGAGTATGTATAATTCCTAGGTTATACCAAACGCTAGTTGAAAATGGGTTAATATCAAGATAAAGATTATAGTACTTATCGCTCTTGTCTAAATCGCCTAATCGCTCGTAGCAGTAACCTAGGTCGAATAAAATGTTAAGCGAGCTACTATCGATGCTAAAGGCTATAAGCAAAAAACGAATAGCGTAGTTCACCTCATCGGCTTCTTGGTAAAGCGAAGCAATACGATAAAGCATATCAACTTTATCGTCGGTGTAACAATTGGTAACGTGCCAAAAGGCCTCGTTAGCTTGCTTAAGCTCCTTTTGCGCGAGGTAAGCCTGCCCTTTTAAAAAGAAAATTTCACCATTTTCAGGCTCAATTCGCTCAAGCATTGCAAGAATGCTTAAAGCATCGCTAAACTTATTGTTTATAACCAAAAGTTCAGCCTTACGCAGCTGTATTTCGGTTGAATGGGGATGCATGCTATAGGCAATATCAACAGCCTCTGATGCTAGTTTTGAGTTATCTGAACTGAGGTAAAAGTCAATAATATTCTCAAAGTCAACTACATCAAAAAAGTAATTCTGATTGTGCTTCAGCATGCTTTCAAACCGCTGCACAATCTCCATTGTTTCGTCTTCGCTAAAAAAAAAGTCGTTCTCTTCTCTCATAAATATCTTATGTCATCTTCACGTGGCGAAGATACTAATTTTAAAAACCTTAAAATAATTGCTTTTGCTAATTTATATCAACAAGTGCTAAAACATATCAACAATAGTAAAATGGACTAGTTTACCTTAATATTTAGCATAAAAAAACCCGAACAGGGTTGAACTATTCGGGGTTTTTGCAATTAGCTATTCTAAATAATTTGCTAATCTTGTCCTCTATCCTTAAAAAATTTCATAAACTGAACGCGCTCAAATGCGGCAGGGTTATATGCTTTTTCCTGGCTCATTTTGCCTCTAAACTCATCAAGATTTTTATAGCCTTTTTCGCCCATCCACTCCTCAATACATTTTAGCATTTTAGCAACTTGGCCAAATCCATTGCGGTATAGTGTAGAGGCAATTTGCACTGCATTGGCACCTGCCAAAAGGGCTTTGACTACTGCATACCCATCGTGTATACCTGTTGATGCGGCTAAATCGGCGCTTACCCTATTAGCCATAATGGCCACCCAGCGGAGCGGTAAAGCCAAATCGGCTGGTGTGCTAAAAACCGTTGTGGAGGTAAACTCGAAGTTATGGATATCAAAATCGGGGTTGTATGAACGGTTAAAGAGAACTACTGACTTAACGGGTGTTTCGGATAACCGCATGATAAAACTACCTAATGCTGTATTGTACGAGCTAATTTTAATAGCCACCGGAATTGAAACTAGGCTGGTAACTTTTGAAACAGCATCAAAGTAAACCTTTTCATTCTGTTCGGCAGTTCTTTCCAAATCGGTGGGTAGCACAAATACGTTAAGCTCAATGGCATCGGCTCCAGCATTTTCAATGCGCTTAGCAAACTCGGGCCATTTTTCTGCAGTAACACAGTTTATGCTTGCAATAACAGGGATTTTCACTGATTTTTTTGCATCGCTAATGAGCTTGAGATAGTTTGCTATTGGATCGTCCATCTCATCGAAATCAAAGTAATCCATTGTTTCAGGGTATATAAACCCAGTAGCTTGCATCCTATTCATGTTATCCCTAACCTCGCTTATAATCTCCTCTTCAAATAGGGATTTTAGCACAACTGCCCCTACTCCATTAGCCTCAAGGTCAACTATATCGCTTATCCTATTAGTAAGCCCTGAACTTGCTGCTATAATTGGGTTTTTTAGCGATAAACCCATGTAATTTGTTGTTAGATTAGCCATAGTATTATTCTTTTTGCAGAGTTTAACTTCAACTTTTGTATAAATTTACTGAAAATAAATTAGGTAGCTAGACTTTGCTCCTTTTTTCTGCAAAAGCAATTTTAAACTTTCAGAATAGCAAAGAGTAAGGCTAATATTAAAAGTAGAAGTGAAAAATTGCTAAAAAATTAGCTCATCAACAAGCATTTTACCAGTCTCAAGCTCTTTGCGTAAGGTTTGCTTATTGCTTAGGGTTATTCCAATGCTTATTTGCTTTTGGAAGTAAACAGTAGCCTCATCGTTAGGAAAATGGTTATCGAAATTGAGGATATGCACCTCAACATTTGGTTGATCGTCATGCTCTCGCCAAATTATGCCCATAGCTTTATACTGAGTTCCGTTCCACTGCACTGCAACGGCATAAATCCCATTTGGTGGTATTAGCTTGCCGGCCTCCTCTATTTGAACATTCAGCGTTGGGAACTCAACTTCGTGAAAGAAATGCGTTCCTTTTCCAAGTCCGCCAATAATTATGTACTGATGATCGAGGTAAGCATTGGCACGCTGAATGCGCCCTTCTTTTATGGCTTTACGAATAGTTGTTGAGCTAACCGTTTCGTGCTGTATGTCCTGTTCAGGAATTTCCTCAACGCCAAAATCAAGCTCTTTGCTAAGCTTGTATAAATAGTCGTAATCGCCTTGACGATTATGGCCAAAGTGGTGATTAAACCCAACAACTATAAACTTGGCGCCAAGTTTACTAATAAGCATTTCGCGAATAAATTGCTCCGATGATGTTTTAGAAAACTCTATGGTAAACTTAACTATGATAAGATGGTTAAGGCCTGCTTTACGAAGCAGCTCAATTTTCTCCTTTTGCGAGCTGATAAACATCAAATCCTTACCTGCTGTTTCGGGGTACAATACCTTTCGGGGGTGCGGAAAAAAGGTTATTAGAACCGATTCACCATTTATACTCTGAGCAATTTGGTTAATTCTGTTTATTATTACCTTATGGCCTATGTGAACTCCATCAAACGAGCCTGTTGTAACTACTGCATTTTTTATTCCCTTCGCATTGTCAAAACCATAGTGTACCTGCATAGAAAGCGCTAATTATTCATCAAAAAATGTTTGTACTATTTACCATCAACCTCTTTTACAAAGTATGCAACCTTTTCCATAGAAGTAATCATATCGTACTCTTCGAGGTACACGTTAGCGGGAACGGAAAGAGGTGTGGTAGTGAAATTAAGTATGCCTTTTATCCCTGCCATTACAACCATTTCGGCTATTGTGGCAGCTGTGTCGGGTGGAGAGGCAATTATTGCTATTGAAATTTTGTCCTGATTAACAACCTTGCTAATATCGCGAATATGGTAACACTTAACTCCAGAGATTACCCTATTTACCTTATTCTCATCAACATCAAAAGTTGCTACAACATTCAGTTTCGCCCTTTTCCCAGTAAAATATGTAGTAACTGCTCTACCCAAATTTCCCATTCCAATAATAGCAACGTTAAGCCCTTGGGGATGGTCAATAAGCTTACCTATAACCTCGATAAGCTCTTGCGCATCGTATCCTCTCTTCTTCATGCTTGAGTAGCCAATTAGCATTAAATCGCGCCTTACCTGAACCGCCGTAATGTTATGTAAGCCTGCCAGCTCATGCGAATATATGTGTGTTTTGCCCTTTGCTAGGCACTCAAAGAGTGTACGCCGATACTCGCTTAAGCGTTCAACCGTTTTTTCGGGTAGTTTCATTTTTTTTGATATTTAGTAAGATACAAGCTTAAAGCACTACTTTGTAAAGAGCATTAAAGCATCAAAGGTAATAAATTTAGCATTTTATTGCTGTTTCTATAAGCAAACAAGACCACTAGCGCAGGTATTTACCCTTTGGTAATATCGTTTATCGTAGGCAGTATTGGAAGTATAACCCTAAAGGTTGTTCCTTTTCCTGGCTCACTGTCAATATCTACGCTTCCTTTGTACAAATCGACAATTCGCTTAACAATGCTAAGTCCAAGGCCACTCCCAGTTATTTCCTTTGTTTTTGAGGTTTTAATGCGTGAGAATTCTCGGAATAGCTTTGGTAAATCTTCCTGAGCAATACCAACACCTGTATCCGAAATCTCAATAAGCACTTCAGCATCTTTTACTTTTAGTGAGCAGCGTACCTCACCACCCTCAACGTTATACTTTACAGCGTTTGAGATAAGATTGTTAAAAATTATTTCAAGTTCCTCAGAATCGCCTACAAAGGGAATCGAGGTTGATTTATCGTAGCATATTTTTACATCGCGCTGAATGGCAAGGGGAACCATTGTGTCGATAGCCGATTTGGCCACTAGGCCAAGGTCGAGCTCACGAAGGTCGCGCTTTTTACCTCCCGATTCAATTCGGGTAAGATCCAGAAGATCCATAATCATATTTCGCATTGCCTTAACTCGCGACAGCGATCGGTCAATCATTTTGTCGTAGGCATCAAGACTATCCCCAGCCTGTCTATCCTGCATAATTTTAAGGTAACCTTCAATGGCATTAAGGGGCGCTTTTAGCTCGTGCGATAGAACCGTTAGAAATTGGAATCGCACCTGCTTACCCTCCTTATGCAGCTTGCGAGTCATGCGCCTTAGAAAATAGTGTTTAGCCACATTCTCTATGGATGATTTAAGCTCTTGAGGGGTAAAGGGTTTTGGCACAAAATCGTATGCCCCAATGTTGGTTGCCTTAACGGCAAGTTCGAGCGATGCATACGATGTAATCATTATTACAAGAATATCAAGCTGGTTACTGTTGATATACTCTAAAACCTCAACTCCTTGTATTCCGGGTAGCTTATTGTCGAGCAGCACAACAGCTGGTGGGGTGTTATCGATAACCTCTAGGGCTTCTTCGCCCGTTGCAGCCTCAATAATGTTGAAAGCAATATCCTCATCGAGGAAAGGGTAGCTAACGGTAAAATTTTTAAGTATACGCGTAACGCCCGATCGGATACCAAACTCATCATCAACAACCAAAATATCTAACTTTTCCATCTTATATCTTTAAAAGTTTTTTAATCTCACTTTCGAGCTGCTCAGGCCTAATCCCCTTTTCAAGATATAAATCGGCTTTTATCCATTTGCGCTCATCCTCTGAGCTTATACCAAAAGACATCCCTGTTTCGGCCGATACTGCTGTTGCCAGAATAATTGGCACATCGGGGTATTTACGCTTCATCTTGTAGCAAAGTATAAAACCGCTATCCTCGTTCTCCATCATCAAATCGAAAATGGCCAAATCGGGCTTAAGCGTTTTAATTAGCTCTTCGGCCTCGCGCTGACTTTCGGCTGATATTACTTTAAACCCAAACCTTTCGAGTTGAAATTTCATCTGAAAAAGGTAGTCCATGTCGTCATCGACGAGTAATATTGATTTTTGCTTTCTCATTGCTGCTCTTTTATTTCGTTGTTGTATTATTGCTATCTATGCGATAGTATCATCTTTAGGCAGAATTATCCTGAAGGTTGTTCCTGTTGGTCCCTTGCTCTTATCGGTGTTCGAATCAACCTCAATTTTCCCCTTATGCATTTTCACAATTCCGTATATTGTGGCTAATCCTAATCCGGTTCCTTTACCTATGCCTTTTGTAGTAAAGAAAGGAGTATATAGCTTATCCATATTCTCTTCGGGAATACCAACGCCTGTATCGTGAACTGCAAATATGATTTCGTTGCTACTTTGTGCCACTTCAACCTTAAGCTTCCCTCCGTTTGGCATGGCCTCAATGGCATTCTTGTTAAGGTTTGTGAGCACTTGCATCATTTGCTCGTAATCGAGTACTGCCTTTAAATTCGGATTGGCGCAGATAACCTCGGTTCGAACATTATTGGGCACAACTACAGAAGAAATGCTATCCTCGGCTAGCTTTTTAAGCTCAATCTCCTCCTTGCGAACCTGATTTTTGCGTGCAAAATTAAGTAGCCCACTTACAATTTTCTTGCATCGCTCAGCTTGAGTTGAGATTAGCTCAAGGTCGGCTTTGAGAGGATGATCGCCTTCAAGCTCATCTAGCAAGATATTGCTATACATTAGCACAACGCCAAGCGGATTATTTAACTCGTGAGCAATGCCTGCCGATAGCTGTCCCATATGCGCTAGCTTTTCGGAGTGCTTAAGCGCCTGTTGCACCTTTGCAAGTTTCTCGTTTGATACGGCTAAATCGTTAACCGAATCGTGGAGTTCCTCAATGGTGTATGGTAGGCACATCTCTATCTCGGCCAACCCTTCAACAATAGCAATGGCATGCTCAAGGCAGGTATCGTAACCACATGCACCGCAATTAAGGTGATCGCGAGGGGAAAACTTTCCCATTGATGCCAATACCCTATTCACCTCATCATCTGAAGGGAGTGGCAAGCGCCTGTCGTTTGCCTTAAACGTTTGAGTAAGGTCTGCATCTTTATACTCATCGAAATGTTTTCGCCATTCAACCTCTTGGTCGGGGGTAATTTTACGCTGAACATATGAGCTGATGTAGGTTCGACGCTCAAAACGCTTTCCACCGGCCGACATACCTGGTCCCATAATACATCCCTCGCAGCAAAGTAATTCAAGGTGATGATTTTGTAGCTTCCCATCCTCAAACTCCTTTATGGCTTCCTGAAAACCCCTCCTACCTTCGGCTACAATAACATTGCCCTCTAGTGCGTTATCGCACAAGTTTACGGTTTGAATTAACCCTCGGCTAATTGGAAAAACGGCTCCCTTGCCTGCACGTGGAGGGTCAAAATCTGATGGCTCAACCTTTTCACCCGTAATTCCAGCATGCTCAAACATTCCTCTAAGTTCTCTAAAGGTAAGCCCTTGGTCAACCTCATGGGATTCGGCTTTTTTGGCAATACACGGGCCTACAAAAACTACCTTAACATCATCGTTAAGCTTCTGCCTAACAACTCTGGTCATTGCAACCATTGGCGATACAATGGGTGCTAAACTTTTCACCAATTCGGGGTGATAGTACTTTATGTAATTTACAATTGAGGGGCAATCAGACGAGACATAACCTCTGCCATCGTTTGATTCGAGCAGCTTTTTGTACTCGCGAGCCACAAGGTCGGCACCAAAGCCAACCTCAAAAACGTAATCGAAACCAAGGGCACGCATCATCCCCACGAAAATCCGATAATCCTTCAATTCAGTAAACTCAGCGGGAAAGCTAGGTGCAACAATAGCCGCTACCTTGCTATTCGATTGAAGAAGTTCTTTTACCTCGAGGCGAGTGATAAGGAAAACCTTAGCATCCTGACTGCAAACCTTTATGCAGTTTCCGCAGCCTATGCACCTATCGGTTATAACCTCGGCTTGTCCGTTAATAATTTTTATGGCCTTAGCAGGGCATTCCCTAACACAAGTGTAACAAACCCTGCATAATTCCTTTATGGTATATACTAACTGCTTATGTTCGTCTTTTTCAACCATATTAACCTTTTTTGCTAATGAATCCTATAGCAACACTTCCCTTTTTGTATACTTAACATGAAGCAAACGTTGCGATTTCTCTCCATTAGGTTTACCCAAAAAATCATCATATAGCTTGAGTAAGCTAGGGTTTTTATGAGCACATTTAATAGTTTCAAGCTCGTCGAGTTCATAAATGGCTTTAGCTCTTTGCTTCACATCTTTATCGTTACTACCAAATGGCTGTCCTCCTCCATTTACGCAACCACCTTTGCAGGCCATAATCTCAATGTAATGTGCATTAATTTCGCCCGATTTTATTGCCTCAAGAAGATCTTTCAAGTCGGTTAACCCATTGGCAACAATAAACTTGAGAGTATCTTTTCCTACCTTAACATCAACCTGTTTAACACCAGTAACCGATCGAAGATCGTTAATCTTTGGCGATACCATCTCCTTTCCCGTTAGGTTGAAATGGAGCGTTCGAGCAATACCCTCAGCCGTTCCGCCCGAGGAGGCAAAAAGCTTACCTGCCGAACTTCGAGTACCAAAGGGATTGTCGGCTAATTGTGGGTCAATTGCCTGTATATCTATACCGTAAAGTCGGATTAGTCTAGCAAGCTCTCTGGTTGAAAGTACCAGATCAACATCGGATAATCCTTTACTTGTCATCTCCGGCCTCTGAGCTTCAAACTTTTTGGCTAAGCAGGGCATTACCGAAACGGAAAAAATTTGATTAGAAGTAAGCTCTTTCGCCTGTGCAAAGTAGTTCTTAATAATTGACCCCATCATTTGCTGGGGCGACTTGCAAGTTGACAGCAAGGGAAGCAACTCGGGATAGAACTGCTCGGCATACTTAACCCAAGCAGGACAACAGCTCGATATCATCGGAAGGTTTTGGTTGCTCTCGTAACGCTTTGTAAGTTCGGCAACCGACTCCATAACGGTTAGGTCAGCAGCAAAAGTTGTATCGAAAATAAAATCGAACCCAATCTTTCGGAGCGCTGCCACCAAAAGTCCGTTAATATCTTTTCCCGCTTTTAGGCCAAACTCTTCAGCTAACGAAACGGTAACCGCAGGACCAAATTGGAGCACAACCTTTAGCGATTTATTGTTGAGGGCATCCTGAATTTCGTCCAAATTGGAATGCTCATGCAATGCCCCTGTGGGGCAAACCATTACGCATTGTCCGCAGGCAATACAGCTCGAAAAGTTTAAATCGCGGTTCATGGTTGTTCCAATAATTGTTTTGCTACCACGATTTAAGAATTCAAGCGTTGAAACAGATTGGATTTCGTCGCAGGTTCGTACGCACCTACCGCAAAGAATACACTTTGCCGGATCGCGCACTACGCTTGGGCTGGATAAATCGAGTCGGTGACGTGGCTTCTTACCCGAAATCCTTCGCTCGCGAATGTTTAGCTCAACAGCTAAATCCTGAAGTTCGCAATTTCCGTTGCGCTCGCAGTATAAACAATCATCGGGATGATTGCTCAGAAGCAATTCGACCAATGTTTTACGCGCCTTAACTACCCTGGGCGAGTGGGTTTGAATTTTCATCCCTTCGCGAACTGGATATGAGCATGAGGTAACCAAGTTTGTAATTCCCTCAACCTCAACAACGCAAATACGGCATGCACCTGTTGGCGATAATCCCTTTAAATTGCATAGTGTTGGTACTTTAATACCGTTTTTATTTAGGGTATCAAGAATTGTATCGCCTTTGCGGGCTTGTATTATCTTTTTATTTACTTCAACTTCAAAATTCATAGGGAGCTATACTTTAGCATTTATTTTCTCTACTTAAAAAAAACTGCTGAAAATTTGCAAACATCTTCGCAAATTCCGCAGCCAATGCATTTTTCTTCAACAATGAAATAGGGCGAGCGAGGAGTTCCAATGATTGCATTTGTTGGACATTTCTTGGCACATGCAGCGCAACCAGTGCACTTATCTACGTCAATGTAAAATGTTCTGAGGTTTCGGCACACAGCAGCAGTGCACTTCCTGTCAAAAATGTGTTCCTCAAACTCTTCTCTGAAGTATTTTAGTGTGCTAAGAATTGGATTTGGTGCGGTTTGTCCTAATCCACAAAGTGATGTATCGCGCATAACCTCGGCTAAGCTCTCAAGGTGAATTACTCCCTTAAAACGCTCAAGGGTGTTGTGGCCGTCATCGGTAACTGGACGACGCGTAATATTATCGAGAATTTCAAGCATTCGGCGTGAACCTTCGCGGCATGGTATGCATTTACCGCAGCTCTCCTTTTGAATAAAGTGCATGAAGTACTTAACCATGTCAATCATACAAACAGTATCATCGTAAACGGAAATACCTCCAGAGCCCATTGAGAGACCTAACTCCTTTAGCGTTTCGAAGTCAATTGGAGTATTTAGTAGTTCAGGAGTTGCACAGCCACCCGATGGACCGCCCATTTGAACTGCTTTAAGCTTACGACCCTTAGCAACGCCACCAGCAAGTTCAACAACCTTTGCAATTGAAACCCCTAGTGGAACCTCTACCATACAAACTGAGTTTACTTTTCCTGAAACGGAAAAGAGCTTTGTTCCTTTAGATTTTTCAGTACCGATACCACTATACCATTCGGAACCATTGTTTAGAATTAATGGAATATTGGCAATTGTTTCGATATTGTTTATGGCAGTAGGCTTACCAAACAATCCATTGGTTGATGGATAAGGAGGTTTAAGCGTAGGCATTCCGCGCTTTCCTTCAAGACTTTGAATAAGTGCTGTTTCCTCTCCACAAACGTATGCACCTGGTCCTTTTCGAATACTAATATCAAGACTATAACCGCTATCAAGAATATTGTGGCCAAGTAAACCCAACTCATAGGCCTGACTTATGGCCTGTTCAAGTCGCAACACTGTAAATTCGTATCTGTTGCGTGTATAAATAAAGGCTTTACTGGCCCCCACGGCATAAGCCGATATTGCTATTCCTTCGATTAGTAAATGAGGGTCGCTTTCCATAAGCAGCCGATCCATAAATGCGCCAGGATCGCTTTCGTCGGCATTGCATATAAAGTACTTTTGGTCGGCAGGTTCTTCCAACGTTTTTTTCCATTTAATTCCGGTTGGATATCCACCACCACCCCTACCTCTTAGGCCGCTTTCCTCAACAATTTTACAAACCTCATCGTGTGTATGGTTGCGTAATACATTCGCAAAGGCTTTATAAGCACCGTAAGCAATTGCATCGACAATACTATTCGGACTTATAACTCCGCAGTTAGCCATAAGCACCCTATACTGAGAGCTGAAAAACGAAAGCTCATCGAAATAAGGAACGTTAGGCCAAGGTTGTAGAAATTGATTGCGATACTGACCAAGAACATGCTCTTCGAGCAGATAGCTATTTAAAACTCCATCGAGTATTGATGGTACAAGATCAGCCGTAACCTTTTGGAAAGAAATGCGACTCTTACCCGGAAGCTGAACATCCATTATTGGGTCGAACGAACAAAGCCCAATGCTACCTACCTCAACAAGTTCAATATCTAGTTCAGAGCTATCGATATACTCCTTGGCGGCTTCCAGGGTTTTAAGTGCACCAGCTACCACCGAAGAACTTGTGACACCGATAAAAACAATGGGTTTTACAATTTTCTCTCTTTTTAAAACAGCAATTTTTTCCTCAACCAATTTCACTTCATCATCACTTGGTTTATATAGTACTTTGCTTGTAAAAAAGCTGATATCATCTGAGCTAAGTTTTACCATCTGCTTGTATATAGTTTTAGTATAAATTGTTAAACCATGCTAGTCGTTAACTAACTCATCGAGAATATTTTCAAGTTCTTGCTGATTAAGATTTCCATGAAACTCTCCGTTAACTGAAATAATTGGCGAAAAGGCGCAAGCACCCATACAGGGTACTATTTCGAGGCTGTAGCTCCCATCGCGCGATGTTTGTCCTGCTTTAATTTTCAGCTTTTTCTCTATAATTTCAAGAAGATTAACAGCTCCCATTACGTGGCATGAAGTACCATGGCAAAGCTGAATATGATATTTTCCTTTAGGATGAAACCTAAACTGATTGTAAAATGTGGCTAAACCATAAATCTTGCTCGTAGGCATCTGCAAATGCTTGCCAACTTGCACAATTGCCTCCTCGGATAGAAACCCAATTTCATCCTGAATATCTTGTAAAATGGGAATTAAGCTTTCAATTGATGCATGGCTGTACCTTTCGAGCAAGTTGAGAATTTTAGCTTCCATAGCGCTTAGAGAATAACAGTGTTTTTTTAATAACAGAACATATTACTGAATTACAACTAGTTACAACTCTCAAGTGATTGATAATGAGTTTACAATTTAGGTAATTGAATAATAAGAAGCAACATGCAAACTTAATTTGAAATTATTCTAACTTGCGAAAAATGTACATATTAGTGAAACATTGCTTAATTTTACGTGTAACGACTTAACAAGCTATAGCACTTATATATGAACCAAATGCATAATAACTACAGCAACGCATGTACGGCTGTTAACCATATAACAGAATTAGGCAATGAGTAATCGAATTGAAGTTATTATTTGCTTAGGCAGCTCTTGCTTTTCGCGTGGTAACAAGCAAATGCTTAAAGCAATTCAAACTTACCTTAAGGAGAATAACCTATGCGACAAAGTGAATTTTCATGGCGGGCATTGCTTTGGTAATTGTGCCGATGGACCAAGTATAAAAGTAAACGGAAAGTTATACAGTGGCCTTAACAACCAATCGGCAATAGAAATCCTCAATACGTATTTTGACATATAATTATGGGCGAAATGGATCAATTATTTTCAATTAGTAAAGAAAAATGCATTAACTGCTACGCATGCGTTAGAGTATGCCCAGTTAAAGCAATTGAGGTGAGAGCCGAAACCAGCTATGCCGTAATACTACCCGACCGTTGCGTTGGTTGTGGCAGCTGTCCAACGGTTTGCCCTGTTGATGCAATCTCGTACCGATCATCAAAGGAAGAAGTTAAAGCGCTGCTTAAAGAAGAAGGAAAAATTGCTGCTATTGTAGCACCATCCATATCTGGCGAGTTTGTCGATATTACTGACTATCGTAAATTTGTGCAAATGATAAAATCGCTTGGGTTTAGCTATGTTTGCGAGGTAACCTTTGGAGTTGATATTGTTGCACAAGCGTACAAAAATCTTTTCGATGATTTTAAGGGCAAGTATTTTATCTCATCGGTATGCCCAGTAGTAGTATCAATAGTTGAAAAATTCCATCCCGAACTTGTAAACAACCTTGCTCCTATTGTATCTCCAATGGTATCAACGGCTAAAGTTGTGCGTAAGGAGTACGGTAGCGATACAAAGATAGTTTACATTGGCCCTTGTATCCAAGCAAAAGACGAAGCGAAACTATATAATGATGACGGAAAAGTGGACTCCGTGCTAACGTTTACTGAGCTACGAGAACTTTTCGATGAGTTTGATATAAAGGAGAGTAAACTTGAATACAGCGAATTTGATGAGCCAATTGGATACAAGGGCTCATTGCTCCCAATCGCCAATGGCCTTTTGCAAGCGGTTGACATAGACGAAAACCTTTTAACAGGAAAAATTATTACTGCAGAAGGAAGGGACAACACCCTTGACGCACTTAACGAATTCAGAGGGCATGCTGAAACCATTAGTCGCCATTTTAACCTTTTTTACTGCGATGGTTGCATAATGGGGCCTGGAACATCAAAGGGTGGCCAAAAATTTATCCGACGCACAATGGTGGTAAACTATGCCAATAAGCGCCTCAAATCGTTCGACAGGAAAACATGGGAAAAAAATATTGAAAAGCATAAAGAGCATGAACTTCGATGCTCATTTAACCCTAACGACCAAAGAATAACCCCGCCAGCAGAAGATAAGGTTAATGAAATTTTAAAGGTAATTGGCAAAGAAAACATCAACAAGGATTCTGGATGCGAAGCATGCGGATATGCGAGCTGTCGAGACTTTGCCGTTGCCGTAGCATCGGGTTTGGCTCACACCGATATGTGCATTAACTACTCACTTAAGAATAGGTTCGAGTACATTAAAACCTTAAGGGCAACCAACGAAAAGCTGGCAAAAACCAAAGAAGCCCTTAAGGAATCAGAAAAAATTGCTCGACAAGAACAAGAATCAGCAAGGGATGCCTCCGAAACCATAACTACAATGATGAAAAAACTTCCATCAGCACTAGTTATTGTTGATAAAAAGCTTAAAATAGTTCAGAGCAACCAAAGCTTTATCGATCTATTGGGTGATGATGCACTTGAAATAAACGAAGTTGTTCCGGGTCTAGTTGGTGCCGACCTTAAAACGCTCCTACCCTACAACATTTATAACCTCTTCTCCTACGTTCTTCAAAATAATGAGGATATAAAGAACAGAGATATTCACTATAAGGAAAACTTGCTTAACCTTTCGGTGTTTACCATTAAAAAGAACAGCATTATCGGGGCGGTTATTCGCGACATGTATGCTCCTGAGGTTAGGAAAGAAGAAGTTATTAAGCGAATTACTGATGCCGTTGACATCAATTTAGCCATGGTACAAAAAATTGGTTTTTTGCTCGGCGAAGGAGCTGCCGAAACCGAGCAAATGCTTAACTCAATAATTAGTACATATAAAGAGGGTGATAGAAGTGAGAAGAAATAGAGTTTACTGAAAATTTATAAATGTAAATATTTAAGATAGTATGCCTCAAAATTTCTTTATCGAAGTAAACTGCCAGCAAAAGCAGCACGATGGCGAGCGAATTTGTGGTGATGTTTTCCTAAGCCAAAGAGTTAGCGGCGAAGAGAGGACCATTGTGGTGCTAAGCGATGGAATGGGGCATGGAGTTAAGGCAAATGTACTTGCCACCTTAACCGCAACAATGGCTCTTAACTTTACCAAAGAGCACAAGGAAATTAACAAGATTGCCGATATAATAATGAACACATTGCCCGTTTGCTCAGTTAGGCAAATGAGCTACTCCACTTTCACCATTATCGACATTGAACATAACGGAACCACCCGAATACTTGAATACGATAATCCCGAATGCCTAATTCTTAGAGGCAAAGAAAAGTTTGAGCCCGGTTGGCAATGCGTTATCCTGCAAAGCGAAACTAATGCAGGTAAGGAGCTACGCTATTGCACCTTTACACCTCAACTTGAGGATAGAATTGTTATTTGGGGCGATGGAATAACCCAGTCTGGTATGGGAAGCGATGACTTTCCCTTTGGATGGGGAATCGACAATGCACAGGAATTTGCACTCCGACTTGTTAAAAATGAGCCAAGCATCTCGGCCCGCAAGCTGAGCACAAAGCTTGTAAACATGGCTTACGTTAACGATGGCTACCATCCGAAGGATGATATTAGCGCTGCAGCAATTTATTTCAGAGAACCCCGAAAACTTTTAGTCTGCTCTGGACCGCCTTTCGATAAGGAAAACGATAGCAAACTAGCCACTAAATTTAACGACTTTAAGGGCAAAAAGGTAATTTGCGGTGCAACAACCGGTGATATAATTTCTAGGGAGTTAGGCTTAGAAATTGAAGACAGCTTTGAGTTTACCGACCCCG
>Ga0334894_1000406_pt1 | contig 54451 bp, 53 predicted proteins | sample GraSluR3_MG_6_FD_207225 | JGI IMG/M metagenome (GOLD analysis project Ga0334894, IMG submission 207225) | Sludge microbial communities from methane-producing bioreactor in Wageningen University, Netherlands - Granular Sludge_12_05 R3 | ecosystem: Engineered > Bioreactor > Anaerobic >...
TTGAAAAGATTTAAAATTTAAGTCTTGCAAACTTGGAAGTCTCCAACTACCTAAATGACAATCAGCTAAATGTGCAAATTTTACCATAATCAAAAATTAAAATGTTTAATTAATATTAGAAAAATTGAATTATATTTAAAGATAGTTATAATTTAGTTTGTACTAATAAGAAACATTCTATTTTATTCAAATTGTTTATTATAATAACTTTGTCTATATATTTCTCTATTAATCTTCTCTTTAGAAATAGTTGTTAATAATTTTTGTAATATCCTATTTTGAAATTCTTTTTCTCCACATAAACTTGAAGCAAATCTATTTATCTCTTTAGAAACACAATCATGAGAATAACAAAAGCCAACAGGTTTTTTTAAATGCATTGCTGCTAAAACATTTTTACTATCATGAATTTTCGCAATCACTAGATTATTACTTTTTTCTTCTATTTCTTTTAAATTATATTCATGTTTTGGAGATCTAATTTTATTAACAATAATTCCGTCAATAGGAGTTTTTTCTTCCTTAGCTAAAACAGCTGCTTTCAGAGAAGTTTCAAGAGTTACATGATCTGGAGTTGTAACAATAAATACCCTATCACTTGCTGCAATTACTGGCTTTAATTCATCATAATTAGGAGAAGAATCTAAAAGGATAAAATCATATCTATTCTTAAATTTAGATAAAATTTGTTTTAATTTAAACACATCAAATTTTTCTTTATAATATAAAGATGCAGGAATAATATCAATACCATTTGATTCATAAATAGCATTATGTAATGGAACTTCACCTAATGCATCATGTAATGTTAAATCACTAACTAAATCTAAATAAAGACCAATATTAGGAGCAGAAAAATTACAATCAACTAATAAAACTTTTTTATTATAATTATTAGCCAAAGCATAAGCAGTTTCAAGAGCAAGAGTAGTCTTACCAACACCACCTTTTACAGAAATAAACGAAATAATATTATTATCCATAAATCCTCCTTTAATAAATCAATATATATAATATAATATATAAATCTTTAGTCAAAAATTAATTTTTTTTCTTGATTCTAAATATAATCAAATAAACTAAAACAATAATTAATATTGTTAAAATTACTTGTGTTGTATCAAAGAAGTTTAATAAAACTAAGTTACCACATTCAATCTTTTTAGTTTGATCCTTACAATAACTTGGGATTTCACTTTCTGGAGACTCACTCTCCCAAACAGCTTTCATATTATAAACCTTAAAATCATCAGTATCACAATCTCCAATAATATTACTCACTTTCATTTCACAAGAACCTGTAATTTGATAATTTATAGTTCCTCCAGAATTATACCCTGTTTGATTATATTTAGTTCCACAATTCCCTTGTTCTTCGTCCCATGAACATTTACAATCATGAACATAAATTTGATTACCATCATCTAAAAATTGTATAGAACTACAAAAATATTCTCCATTAATTTCTTCTACACTTTTTAATCCAACATTATAATCATCTGCCTCACATGTTTCTTTTGTAATATAATCTCCACAATCACTATAATCTAAACTCGCAACACAACTACCACCATCACATTTATATCCAGCAGGACAACAAACTTTTTTATTATAGCCATTCTCCATATAACAATTATCTAAAGAATTGATTAGTTGTATTTCTTCTCCTCCTATAATCCATTTGCTTCCATCTCTCTGACAATAAGGTAAATCTTTTGGAGAAAACAAGAAATTTACAAAGTCAGTATCTTCTTTTTCATTAGAACTAACACTAACAGAAGTATAATAATCACCTTCTTGTCTAAGTGTTAACTCAAATTCAGCACCATCTTGACTTAAACCTTCATTAATGTTTAATGTATTCACAGTAGGTTCTTCTTGCAATCCGACCATATACCATTTATAGTATAATTCTTCACCTTTTTCATCATAAGTTCTAGGATCAAAAGAATATAATGCATTAAAATAAACTTTATTAGACAAACTTGAATCTACAAATCTTTCAGGGTAAACAATACAAGCACAAGGTCTATCATTTAAACAAAAACCCTTATCTTCACATAAACAATAATAAACATTATTATCCTTCACTAAATCAATAATAAATCTCTCCCCGCTACAAAAGTAATTAACATCAAAAGAAATATCTTGAGTTTTATTTCTATCTCCTGAAGAAATTTCAACATCAAAATCATAATTTAATATTAAATCTTTTTTATTTAATGTATCTCTAAACAATGCAGTATTATAATCCCTTAGTTTATATAATTTAATTAAAGAACCATCAGAATAATATTCAGTATAATTATAAACATCATAACCTTTACTAAACTCACCTAAATTTGAATATTTAGTACTAAGAGTTAAATTAATCCATAATTCTTTTCCTTCACCAATATAATCTAATTGTTTTTGGACATAAAAATCATCTAATTCAGGAGGTAAGAAAATAGAAGGGAAAAAATCATTATCACCAATATTTTTAACTAAATATTGTATCTTGATATCTTTATCACTAACTTCTATTTTACTATCTTTAATCTCAAAATTACCATGATTATTTTCAACATCAAATAATTTAATTGATTCTATATCTGATACAATCATATTATCACTAAAATCTCTAGCTATAACATAATACCAATATGATTCAACTACTTCAGTCATATTAAAACTACTTAAATCAAATGAAAATTTAGTTATTGGTCCTTCTCTTTCAATAGAAGTAGCATAAATAAAGTTTATAAGATATTGGGGTAAAACTGTATTAAATATTTGAACTTCATCAATTAAACCAACAAAATTTTTTCCAATAATCAATTGATCATCAGGTCCATAATCTGCAGAAGTACTTGAAGAAGTTGAAGTTCCAATTAATTCACCATTTAAATAAAGTTTTAATTCATATAATCCGTTAACAGAATTATAATTATGAGTCATTGCAATATGATACCATTGATTTTCTTCAAAACTTTTTTCATATGTAATTATATTACCAAATCCAAAATCAGCAACTATCTTATTATTATACATTCTAATATATCCTTCATTACAATTATTATCACAAAAAATATTTTTATCTGTTGAATCTAATTTTGTAGGTTTTATCCATGCAAAATAACTCGCTGCCCCATTAAAATTATTTTCTTTTTTAGAACCTAAAAGTAAAGGAAACTCATGACTTAAATTATAAAAATTATTTAAAGTAAGAGTATTTGTTCCATCAAAACTTAATGCTTTACCATATCTCCCATCTTCACTAAAAGAAGCATCTAAAGTATAATAACTTCCTAAATCACTTTCTCCTTCAAAACCTGAAGAATATATCCTATACAAAAAAGGATAAATAAATCCTAATGTTTCTTCACTTTCTTTATCAGTAAAATACAATTCAAAAGAAGTTAAAGATGGTTCTCTAATACTTATTTCTATTTTTGATTCTTGTTTCTGTACATATTCATCAAAAGTACTCTCTGGAGTAGGAGGTCTTAAAAAAGAAACAATAGGTTTATCAGAATCTCTAGAATAAACACCTTGAAAATCACAATAACAAAAATAATCACTACCACTCAACTCACATAATCCAAGTTTACCAATATTACATAAACAGAAATTACTAGTTCCATCACAAGTATTAGGCATATCTTGCCATTCTCCGTTTGCATTACAATAATCTAAATCTCCATCTTTATCTAAGTCTATAGGAGAGGTTTGAGGAGAATAACAATTTTTCTCAAAAACACAGCTATTAACACTACTACAACAAGATTTATCCTCTGTATTAGAAATTATTCCTAAATTACTATTTTCTGCAACTTTTCTATAAAAACCAATTTCAGAAGAATCGTCACCACAACACATATCATTCATCCAAGTTTTACCACAACCTTGACAACATGCTTCTGAAGTATCAGCTTCAAAAACACCTGTAACAGAATGTTTATGATCTCTCATAGCAGTATCTCCTCCACATCCACTTACATCACCATCACAAGTATTACTATAATAATCTACTGTTAAACCACACATATCATGATTATGATCTGCACACCTTTTTTGAGCTTGTCCCCAAGCAAAAATACATCCACCACATTCATAACTTCCACATCTCTCCCCATTTAATGCTGTTAATGTCATAGAAGAACTAGTACAAAGAGAATTAAATTTCCTAGGATCAATTGTATGCGTATGATAAGGAAATTTATTATTTCCACTACAAAAAGTTTGTGAACAAACACTTTGAGTAACATCAGAAGTAAAGACAAGGTTTACAGAAGGATTAGAACTTGAACCTGAAACACCAGAATATGCTTCACTATATAATGTTGTACCATTAGAAAGTGTTCTTCTACAAGAATTAGAAGAAGGATCATAAGAAAAACCTTCACTACTCTTTTGACAAGTATAAGCTTGTCCATCAGAACCACAAGCACCATCAGAATAACTACCTGAAAAACAACCACCACTACACCATAATCCTCCATTAGATTCACATCCACTAGTCGTATAATGACATGAACCTCCTGAAAAATAAGTACCTTCTGAACAACGATAACACGAACCGTCATAATAATTTGCACCAGAAGAACATGGATTAGAAGGAGTAGAAGAAGAACCAGAATCACCTAAATCCAATTTTTCTTTTGTTCCATCTGGCCAAGTGACTGTTGGTTCACCCATAGTAGGCCTATTAGGAACACAAGGATAACCCCTTTCATCTTTTTCTCCAGCTTCACAGGCAATACTAAAAAGGCTAGAAGAAAGAATAAAATAAAACATGAGAAATATTATTATAAAAATATAAAAATTAAACTTATTTTTTTTCATTATTACACCCTTTTAATAATAAAAAGTATAATCTATTCTTTAAATATCTTTTGTTAAAAAACTATAATTTTGTTATTACAAAATCATTAGGGTCTGTTGTATCTTTAGACCACATTTGAGGAGTTCCAAAAGAATATGCAGGTATTTCTGAAGTAGATTCTCCTGCAATAGAATCTATATGTTGAAAAACTTCTTGACCTGATAAAATATTATCTCCATTTAAATCATAACTTTGATTATATTTTTCATTAAAAGCAGATGTCAAATGATCTAATAAAATTCTCCCTTTTGTTTCTTCATCTTTTTTTGAAGAAGTATAAACCAATATATTATCCTTAGGATTATTTTCAAATGCATCAATAACATAACCAGAATAACATTTATTTACACTAAATATCACTTTTCGATCATTTTTCAAAAAAGTATAAATTAAGTTAGGATATTCAGAACTATAATATAATCCATCACAAAATTCAGTAGAAATACAATCAGGTGTAGAATCATTATTTGTGTCTTCTAATCCAGAATGGCCAATACTATTTATTATTAAAAAAGCATCATCAGAATAATTTTCATCAATTTCTTGCATTAAGTTTGTTAAATTTTCTCTCGTAAGTTGCCTATAATTTTCAAATTGAAGGTTTGTAGGATCATGACCTAAAATATAAATATCTTCAGAATTATAATTTGCACAATCAATAAGTGTTACTTTTGTAGCATTCAAAGAAGCATAACCTTGATTATAAGTCACTTCATCATTTAAAGTAGGATTTAATAGAGTATTAGGGTTAGGAGCAGTATTCATTAGAATAACAACTTTATCTTTTTTATCTGGTGTTTCAGGAGGATTATAAGGATTTGAAGGATTAGATAAATCACAACTAACACCACCACATAATAATGCAGTACCTAATACAAGAGGCAATGCTTTTTTTCTGATGTTCTTTTTTAAAGAATTAAAACCTTGTTTCAATTTTCCAAAATAAGAAATATTAGAAGATTTGACACAATAATCATTACTTAAAGAATCTAAGTTATCAGGACTTTCAACAACCTTTTTTTCAAGATTATTTGTCATAAGTAAATAGTAACAAAACAACTATTTAAATCTTTCGAAAACTAAAAGTTTTATTAAATTAATAGAAAAAAGACTTAATAAAGTTTAAATAAAAATAAGGATTAAGAAAGAATAATGAACGATGATAAAAAATGGTTTAGTAGAAATAATGCTTTCAAATATTTAGAAGAAGATAAAGAAAATAAAATAAGAATCAAAAAAGTAATAAATTTATTAAAAGAACAAGAAAGATCGAAAAAAATATTAGATTTAGGTTGTGGAGATGGTCAAATATCTAAAAGAATAAAAGATTTGGGTTTTGAAGTTTATGGATTTGACTTTAGTAAGAAAAATTTAAGATTAGCTAAAAAAAAAGGAATTAAAGTAAAATTTGGTGATTTAAATAAAAAAATACCTTATAAAAAAGAATCATTTGATATTATTTTTGCTGGAGAAATAATAGAACATATATATGATACTAAAAAATTATTAGCTGAGATAAAAAGAATATTAAAAAAGGATGGGATATTAATAATTACAACACCTAATTTAGTTCACTTACCAGATAGAATCAATTTTTTAAAGGGACAAACACCAACTCAAATTAAACCATTACACAAATATCTTTATTTACATATAAGACAATTTACATTTAATTCGTTAAAAGAAATTCTAAAATTTTATGGATTTGAAATACAAAAGTTTCAGAGTACAATGGTTGTCTTTTCAAGAGATAAAAGAAATGAGAATATTGTTAAACTAAAATCAGAACTATTAGCTAAAGTAATTCCAACATATGGTTGCTCATTAATCGTTCAAGCAAAGAAAAAGAATGAATTATAAAAAACCTGAAAAAATTTTTTGGTGGATGAATCCCATTTGTAATTTGAACTGTAATCATTGTAATATCGGAGAAAATACCAATCTAAACAAAATTAAAAAAGAATCCTTAAATAAGAATAAAAGAGCAATAAAAAGAATTTCAAAGTGGCTAAGAAAAGAATTTAAGTTAGATTTTATTTTAGGTGAACCTTTATTACATAAAAATCTTTTAAAATTAATAAGATATGCAAAATCAAAAAAAGGAATAATTTCTATAACAACAAACGGAACATTAATAACAAAAGAGAAATCAATAGAAATTATTAATAGTAAATTAGATTCTATATATATTTCATTAGATAGTTTTAATTCAAAAATTCATGATTTTTCAAGAGGGATTATTGGAACAAGAGATAAAGTATTTAATGGAATAAAAAATTTAAAAGAAACAAAAGAAGAATATAAAAGTGAAACTCCAAAGATTTATATTAATTCAATTATTATGGCAAATAATTTAGATGAATTAATTAAATTAACTTATTGGATTAAAAAAAATAGACTAGATGGAATAACATTTCAACCAATTGCAAATCCTCAATTTTTTGGAAAAAATGAAAAAGAATATAATGAAGAATGGTTCAAAAAATCAAAATTATGGCCAAATAATAAAAAGATAAATTTATTTTTAGAACAGATAACTCAATTAAAAAAAGAAGGTTATCCAATTAAAAATACATTAAAAGATATAGATAGATTCAAGAGATATTTCAAAGATCCTATAGAGTATGGTATTCAAGAAGATAACTCTCAAGAATATAAATCATTAATTTTAATGCAAAATGGAGATTTAAAATTATGCCCTACAGATAATTTAATTCTTGGTAATGTTTATAATAATAAGTTAAAGAAGATTTGGAATCCTGAAAAAGTACAAAAAGCTAGAAAACACATTAAAATGTGTAAATCTCAATGCAAAATATTAGCGAATAATAATTAATTTCTTTCTAAAGATTAAACCAAAAATTAAACCTAATCTCCAAGAAAGATCTGAAATCAAAACAAAAATAGATTGATAAAAAGGTTTTCTAATAAAATAAAAGAAGATATCTACGGGGAACAATAAATAACTTTTCATTGAAAAACAACTAAAATTAGAAAAATGTTTAAAATCAATTCTATTTTTATATAATAAAAAAATTTGAGTGTTCCAATAAGAACGACTAAAAGTAACTCTTATCCAATCCAGAAGATTAGTTTTGTGATAATGTTTAACTTTAACATTTTCTAAAAATCTTATTTTATAATCATTTAACATTAGCCTCAAATAAAATTCAAAATCTTCCATTTGAACTAATGAACTATTAAACATTAAATTTTTTATTACAGAAGATAAAATTGCAAAGTTTTTTGTGTCTAAATAATTAATATAATTTCCACTTAAGTGTTTTAATAATAAACTATGATTTGCCCTCTGAATTTGATAAGATAATTTATTCTTAAAAGCAATTTCTTCATTACCCATTACAATCGACTCTTTCTCAAAACGAATTGGTTCTAATAATTGTTCAATCCAATTAAATGGAACGACACAATCAGAATCTACCATTAAAATGATTTCTCCTTTTGAAGAGAGAATACCTTTATTCCTAGCAGAACCTCTTCCTCTAATGGGTTCAAAGAAATATTTTAATTTTTGATCTTTCTTTTCAAAAAATTTAATTATCTCTCTTGAATGATCTTTTGAATTATTATCAACAACAACTATTTCATAATTAGAATAACTTTGCTTTAATACAGATTTTAAACAAGATTTCAAAGTTTTCTCACTATTATATACAGGGATTATTACAGAAACAAAAGGTATATATTTATTCATTTTAAAACACTGATTTTATTATTTCTTTTTAAAAATAAAATTAGAGGTTTAGAAAAACTAAATTCATTTAATAACGGAATGTTATATGCTCCTACACTTTTAAAAAAAATATAATCACCAAAAAAAAGTTTAGGTAAAAATTTATTTTTAATTAATATATCATTTTCCCTACAAGTATTTCCATAAACCTTAGTCTTCAAAAATTTATTTTTATTTGCTAATTTATTTTGATTAATTATTTCAAAAGAATATTCATTTTCAGTAATCAAAGGTAACATTGAAATAGAAGAATCAACAACATAAGGATTAACATTAACAACTTTGGTAATAAAAAAAGAACAGTCATCAATAAGTGATCTTCCGAGTTCAAAAAAAATATTTATATTCTTCTTAGGAAAAAATTTTAATAAAGTTTTAAAAATTTCATCAAAATATTTGTCCAAAGAATAATTCCTTAAAGAATAAGAATCAACATGTTTCACATTCTCAGAAGGTAAACTACCACCAAAATTTAAATATTCAATTGGAAAGTTTTTATTTAACAAATCTAAAGCAAGTTTAGATAATAACTCTGCTTGTTTTTTATATATAAAAGGCGGTAAATTATAACCTATATTATATCCTAAATGCATATGTAATCCAGATAATTTTAAATAACCTGATTCATTAATTAATTTACAACATTTTTTAATTTCTCCATTTTCTAAATTAAAACCAAATCTACTTTTTCCAAAGAATCTACTATTAACCCGAATGCCTATTTTAAGTATTTTTTTTAATTTTCTGGAGATTAAAATTATTCTATTTAATTCATCAAAATTATCTATCTGAATTAAACTATTTTCATTAATTGCAAAAAGAATATCTTTTTCTAATTTCATTGGACCATTAAAAATGATTTTATTTCCATTAAATCCATTTTTTTTAGCAAGATTAAATTCCCAATTAGAAACAACTTCAGCAATGAAATTCTTTGTTTGAAAAATTTGAAGGATTTTTGATAAATGGTTTGTTTTAATAGAATAGGCGATTTTAAAATTAAAACCAAATTGTTTAATATAATCTTCAATAAAATTAAGCTTATTTAATAATTTCTCTTCAGAAATTAAAAAAAAAGGGGTAGGATAATCTAATAAAATCTTTTTAAAAAAAGAATCTTCAATTAAAATAATTTTATCTTTCTTTTCATAATTAAAAAGAGGATTTTTAAAATAAAAATATTTTAGGATATTCCTTTTTAGAATAAAATAAAGAAGATTTGAAATTACCATCTAAGATATTATTTGTTTAAAGATTTATATAGTTTAGGGAAAAAAATTTTGAAAACTTTTCCAATTAACCCTAAAGATGAATCAATAAATATTAAAAAGTCTTTTTTTGGATGTTTTAAAATTTTTTTAATCGGAGCTTTTTTAGGTTTTATTATAGAAAGACCTGCCCATAAATAATCAAAATTTAAAATTTCGATATCTTTTTCTTTAGATAAATCTTTAATAAATTTCTTTACACCAGTATAAGTACTAGTATCATGAATTGTAATTATAAAATTTTGAGACATAAAAGGTTTATAAGTTTTATAATCAAAAGAAACACCATTATAAGAATGATCTGCGTCAATATGTAAATAATCAATTTTCATTTTTTTTTCTTTAAAATATTTAATTGCTTCTTTTGTTGTTTTAAATAAAATTTTTATATCTGGATAAACAGTTCTAAAAAAAGAATTTTTGTCTATATAATCTGGAGAACCATAACCTAATTCAGGGAAATTTGCATCAATTAAAATAGTTTTACTTTTATTTTTAATACCTAAATCTATTTGTGCTTGTCTCATTAATCTAGGCACAAATCCACCTCCAGATCCCAAACAAACAGAAATATTTGCTTTTAAAAGATGTACAAAAGAATAATAAAGTATACCAAGACCTAAATAATTAGAACCATCAACACCATGACCCTCTGAAAAAGCCGAATTTGTTAATATTATCTTTTTTAAAAACCTTGGATTCAATAAATTTTTTTCTTTTTTTAAACATCTAATAGCTCTTATCTTCATAGGATTAAACATTTTAAATTCTAGGAATATTTTCTAAATAAGACCCATTAGAAATTAAAACTTTTTTAGATTTATTTTTCACTTCTTCTAAATTTTGAGCACCTAAATAAAATAAAGACCTAAAAATGCTTTCTTTTAATTGAGTTAATATAGTTAAAACACTACCTTTATAAGGAATATAATTTCCAATACCTTCTTCTAAAAAAAAGATATTTTTATTATAATCTTTTTTAGAGAATAAATAATTAATTGTTTTAGTTATAGAAGATTTTGGAGTTTTAAAAAATAATTTTAAAAATTTTTTAAGATTTGATAAACTATACTTTTTAGAAGAATTATTATTTAAAGAGTCTACTGCTCTTTTAGTACTCATACCCCAACTATATTTATATTTTTTTTTATTTTTTACAATTAATTCTCCAGGAGATTCATCTGTTCCAGAAAAAAGACCTCCAATCATAACTGCATTAGCACCAAATGCAATTGCTTTAGTAATATCTCCAGAGTTTTTTATTCCACCATCTAAAATAACAGGTATATCATATTTTTTAGCAATTTTAGAACAACATTCAAGAGCACTTAATTGAGGACGACCTATCCCAGTAACAATTCTAGTAGTACAATGAGAACCACCCCCTATACCTATCCTGATACTATCTGCTCCTGCATCAATAATATCTTTTACAGCCTCAGGAGTAATAACAGAAGAAACATTTAAGTTAATTAAAGGATATTTTTTTTTTATTAATTTTATAAAATTAATTACTTCTTTTGTATGTGCATGAGGAACTTCTAATGAAATTAAGTCTACACCTTCTTTTAAGAATAAACCTATACTTTCAAGTCCTTTTACTGACAAATCACTAACACCAATACCAACTTTTAAATTTAATTTTTTAACTTTCTTAATCTCTTTAATTTTATTTTCCAAACTTTGAAATGGATGAATTATTCCAAGACCCCCCATCTTTGCTAAAGAAATAGCCATTTCTGCATTTGTAACTGCAGGCATAGGAGAAGAGATAATTGGTAAATCTAAAAAAAGATCTTTAGAAATTCTTGTCTTTAAACTAATATTTTCTTTTTCTTCATTTTGAGAAAATTTTGAAAAGTTTGGTAATAATAAAACATCATCAAAAGTAATTTCTCTTAAATTTGAAACAAATTCCATAAGAATAATTAAAGGAAGTTATATTTAAATATTTCTTAAAAGTTATTTATTTATCAAATAATATTTCAAATTTATCAATATGAATTGCTTTCATACCTAGTCTTTTAGCGGGAATCAAATCATGATATAAAGAATCTCCAATCATTAAATGTCTTTTAGGTTTTAATCCTGTTTTAATTAAAATATAATTAAAGACTTTTAAATCTGGTTTCAAAGAATTTGTATTTTCAATTGTAATAATTTCATCAAAAGGGGTTATTTTACCAATCCTATCATTTTTAAAACCAATTTTATTTAAGGTCTTAATAGTTATCTCTTTAGTTGAATTTGTTAATATAATATTCTTCTTAAATCTTAAAGAAATAATCCAATTAACAAGAGATTCATCTCTTTGAATATAAAGATATTTTTTAATAGAAGATTCAATCTTTTTTACGATTAAAAGGTCATTTTTTATTCCAGTAATTTTTTTAGTAGTATTTAGCCAATTTTTGGATTTAGAAAATAATTCATTAATATGTGAAGAACTTTTATTAGAATGTTTAATTGAAAAATTAATATAACCTTCTTGAATTTTTCTTGAAACAAAAAGAGATTTCCAAAGAGTACCATCTACATCCCAAATTAAACATTTAACACTTGCTAAAAGATATAGTTTAAAAATTGTTTTTTTAATAATTAAATATAAATTTATTTTTTTCATAAAGTTATAAATTAAGTTATATTAATATAAATATCTACTAAAAAGCATCTTTTATTTCTTTTTTAATTTGTTTAATAAAATTATTTACACTAAATTTTCTTGCCTGATTAATACAGTCATTTTTATATTTACTTGGATTTTTATTTAATTCATAATCAATTTGATTTATTGCTTTTGCAAGTTTTTTTTCATCAATATCATCAATTAAAATACCTGTTTTACCATTAATAACAGTTTCTTTATAACCTCCCTCATTACCTGCTACCACTGGTTTTCCAGAAGCCATTGCTTCAATAACACTTAATCCAAAATCTTCATTTTTAGAAGTAGCAATAAAGCCCTTACAATTAGAATAAAAATTACTTAATTTCTTTTTATTATAAACTCCTCCAATAAAAATTACATTTTTAGGGGCATTTTTTTTTAATTTATTAAAATACTTTTTATTTTGTTTATTTGAATCTCCAATAATTAATAATTTTTTATTTTTTAATTTATTAAAAGTATTAAGTTGAATTTCTATCCTTTTATATGGATCAATTCTTGTAACAGATAACCAATAATCACTATTTGATGAATAATGAAAATTTTCTAAATGAATTGGGTGATAAATAACTTTAGAGTCTCTATTATAATATTTTTTCACTCTTTCTTTGACTAAAATTGAAGGAACATTAATACTATTTATAGATTTAACCCAACATTGATCAAATTTAATAATTAAACTTTTAAAAAGTTGTAAAATAAAATTATATTTTGAAGACTCATAATATCTTAAGTCATATAATCCTCTTGCCGGACTAAAACAAATCCAAATATTAGGACTATGATGTTTTGCTGCAGGTAAAGTAAAACAACCACCAAAAATAAAAAAATCAAATTTATGAACTAAGTTTAATCTTTTAAATTTAAATAAACAGAATAGTTGTTTTAAATGATCTAATTTAGGTATTCTCCCAATAGAAATAAATTTTACATCTGAAAAACCTAATTTATTTATTTTATCTTGATTAATATTAGTAGTAATAATTGTTGCATTTATCCTTTTAGCTAAATGAAGTATTACTAATTCAGCACCTCCAATTTCATCAAAATAATGATGAAAAATTGCAATTTTCATATTTTTATTTCTTTTTTAATTTGTTTAATAAAATTATTTACACTAAATTTTCTTGCCTGATTAATACAGTCATTTTTATATTTACTTGGATTTTTATTTAATTCATAATCAATTTGATTTATTGCTTTTGCAAGTTTTTTTTCATCAATATCATCAATTAAAATACCTGTTTTACCATTAATAACAGTTTCTTTATAACCTCCCTCATTACCTGCTACCACTGGTTTTCCAGCAGCCATTGCTTCAACAGGAGTCATTCCAAAGTCTTCATCTTTTGCAGTAGTAATAAAACCTCTACAATTAGAATAAAATTTCTTTAATTTTTTATTATTAATCTCATCAAAATTTATTATTTGAACATTTTTAGGTTTAATAGAATAAAGATAGTTTTTATAATCTATGAAACCTTTAGCTTTTTCTGATGAACCTATAATAATTAATTTTTTATCAGGCATCAAAGTAAATGCTTTCATTTGAAGTTCAACTCTTTTATGAGATGTTAATCTATTTACAGAAAGCCAGTAATTTTTATTATTAAAAGAAGGATAATTATCACAATCAACAGGTGGAAAAATAACTTTTGCATCACTTTTTAAATATTTTTTAATTCTATTTTGTGTATTTTTAGAATTACAAATTTTTATTTGAACATCTTTAAAATAAATTTTATATAAAACTCGAATATATGTAGTCCATACTTGATAAATTGGCTTCATCCAGAATTTTAAAGACTTACGAACATAATTTCTAAAAGCCCATATTTCATTAAGAGGAGAATGAAAATATTCTAAATTTGGTTTATTATTGACTGCTCCAGAAATTGCCCAATCTCCAACAATGATAAAAAAGTCATATTTATCTTTTAAATTTAATTTTCTAAATTTCATAAAAGCTAATTGTTGTCTATAAGGAGCTTCTATAGGTATTTTACCAATAGATTTAATCCGAGGAAAAACATCTTTAAAACCCATCTTAATTATTTTGGATTCATTAATATTTGTTGTATAAATATCTGCATTCAATCCTCTAGCAAGTTGTAAACAAACAATTTCAGCACCACCCACATTATCTAAATAATTATGAAAAATCGCAATTTTCATATTTACATAAAAAAGATTATATATATAAATATGATTAAATGTAATTATTTTGTAATAAATGTTTCTCTGAAAGTAAAATTTTTATTAAAAATAAAATTAAAAAATAAAGAAATAACTAATGCTATAATATAAGAAATAAAATAATAAATTCTTAAGAATTCAGTAAGATAATATAAAAAAAATAAATTTATTAAAAATGCACTGGTGCTAATCAAAAAAAATTTTATATAAGTCTTAAAAAAGTTTCGTTTAAAGTAGGTTACAAAGACCCATTTATTGCTTATTAAATATTTGGAAATATCTGCTATCAAAAAAGCAAAAAAAGCTGAATAAATATAGTATAATTTAATTATTTCAGTAAATAAAAAAAAGACAATTAAATTGATAAAAGTAGCAAAACTTCCTGTAATAACAAACTTTAAAAGAAGGGTTTTATTTTTTTTCATTTTAGTTTATATCTTATTAATAGAATTACAGATAAAATCTTATCTTTCCAATTTAATTTAGAACCTTTCTTTTCAATCCAAGTTATTGGAAATTCAACAATATTTAATTTTCTTTTTTTACATAAAAAAAGAATATCTACATCAAAAATCCATCCTGTTTGAGAACAAGATTTTATTAAAAATTTTGTTGTTTTTTTATTAAATATTTTAGCACCACATTGAGTATCTTTAAAGTTTAATTTAAACAAAAAATTAACAAATATATTAAAAATGAAACTTGAAATTTTTGCAAGATAACTCCTACCCAAGATAATAGAACCTTTTAATCTCCTAGATGCGATTATTCCATCATTCTTTTTAAGATTTTTATATAAATAAAAGAAATTATTTGCATCAATACTACCATCTGCATCAGTAAAACCTATATAATTACCTTTAGCAAGATTAAAACCAGTTAAAACAGCTCCACCTTTTCCAACAAAATAAGGAATATTAATTAAGTTTATATTTTGTTTATCCTTTGAAAAAATTTTAACTTTTTTTACAGTGTTATCTGAACAGTTATTTGAGACTATTATAATTTCAAAATTTTTTCTTAATTTTTCTGAAAAGAATGAATAATAATTAAATAATGTATCAGTTATTCTTTTTTCTTCATTATAAGCAGGTATAATAATTGATAATTCCATAAATATTATTAATGATTAAATATTTTTATATTTATATTAAACATGAAAAAGAAAATTAAAGAATTTATAATTATTATTTCTATTTTTATTATTCTTGCATTTATATTTACCTATCCAATAATCATAAATATGACAACTCATTCTGCAGGAGATGGTGGGGATGGACTTCAATTTATTTGGAATATTTGGCATATTAACAAAGTTATAACACAAGGCGGAAGCATACAAGATATCTATTTTACTAATGAATTATTCTATCCATATGGAACAAGTTTAGCATTTCATACACTCTCATTAACTAATACCTTATTTTTAGGATTTCCTTTAACAATTTTCATTGATAATTTAAATTTAATTTATAATCTCCTTTTTTTATTTAATTTTGTTCTAGCAGGTTTTGGAATGTACACTTTAATCAAATATTTAATAAAAGACAAAGGAATTGCATTTGTCTGTGGTTTTGCTTATGCTTTTTCTCCATTTATGATGGCTAAAGGACTTGGATATCTTAATTTTATGTCAATAGGGTGGATACCACTCTTTTTTTTATATCTTATTAAAACTTTAAAAGAAAATAAATATAGAAATGTAATTATTTCTACAATTTTTCTTTTTTTTCTATCACTAGCCTGCTGGTATTATTTATTTTATACCTTCATAATTTCCTTTTTTTATTTTTTTTATATTCTTATAAAAAAAGAAATAACATTTAATAAAAAACTTCTGAAAAGATTAATCCTTTTTATAGTTTTATTTTTTACTTTTATTTCTCCATTTCTAATTCCAATGATATCTGAATATATAGCAGGAGGGGGTTATCAAGAATCTATTAGAATTAGTTCTATAAAACCATATCATTATATTATACCTTCCTTTCTTCACTCATTTTGGGGTGAAAAAATGTCTAAATTTATTACATTAAATATTATAGAAAATTTAATGTTTTTAGGTTACTTTATAATATTATTATCAATAATATATTTCCTTAAAACAAGAAAACAAATATTTTGGTTATTTATATTAATTTTATTTTTTATTTTTTCATTATTCCCTAATAACCTTTTATTAGTATCTTTAATTAAAATTCTCCCATTTTATAATGTTATAAGTAATACCTCTAGATTTTCATTTGGAGTTTTATTTTCAATAATTATCATATTTGGGTATTCTCTTGAATATTTTATTCCAATATGGAAAAATTATTTTAAACAAAAGATTAGAATAAAAGAAAAATTGTTGAAGGAAATAATTCTCTTTTTAATTTTTTCAATAATTGTATTTGAATTTATTTCAATACCTTATCCTCTTTTTCCAGGAAGTCAAAATATAATAAATGGTTTTAATTTTGTTAAAGAAAAAGATGAAATTGATTTTAAAATTCTTAGCTTACCTATAAATGCAAACCCAAAAGAACTTTATTTTCAAACATTTCATGAAAAAAAAATAATTGGTGGATATACATCTAGAACAAATCCAAATTCAAAAGAAAATTTAAAAAAATTGTCAAATATAATTAATAATCAATCTTTAAATGAATTTAATAGATTTATAAAAGAGAATGAAATTAGATATATTATTTTATATGATCGTCTTATTTCAAACAAAGAAGAAGAATTAAAACTCAATTTTTTATTAGAACAAAAGGATATAATAAATATTTCAAAAGGGGACTTATATCATACAACTATTTTTGAAGTCATAAAAGATTAAAATTTTTATTTTTTTATTCCTAAAATACTTAACATAAAAGATGAAGATATTGTTTGGATTCCCAATATAATCAAAGTAAATGCTAAAATAGAATTCCGTGTTTCTACTAGTCCAAATGATTTGAATCCATTTATCCAATAAAAAAAGATAAATGAATAAATAATTAATCCTATTAAAATTAAACAAATACCAAAAATACTTGCACTTTCAATAGAAATGAATTTATAAAATTTATTTAAGATAGGTTTATCATTTAAATGATTTATTAAATATGTTTTCGCAAAAAGAGAAAAAATAATTAATTGATAACCTGAAATTAATAAGAGAGATGATAAAAATAAAGGATGATAAAAAAGAATTACCCCAAATAAATAAGAATTAGTTAAATAAATCCATAAAAAAGAAAAAAAACCAATTAAAAAAAGGATTAAACCAGGAATAAAAAAAAGAAAAAGAGGAGAATACAATAACATAAATCTCAAATGACGCCAACCATCTCTAAAAGAATTTAATTTAGAATCGCCAATTCTGCAATAATAATTTGTTGGAATTTCTTTTATTTTTAAATTATTTTTAACTGCTTTAATAACCATCTCAGATGCAAACTCCATTCCTTTTGTTTGTAAATTTAATTTTTTAAAAGAAGATTTTTTAATAGCTCTAATACCACAATGAGCATCATGAATTTTTGTTTTAAAGAGAATTCTTAATATTCCTGATAAGATAGGATTACCAATATACTTATGAGACCAAGGCATACAATTTTTTTCCATTTTTCCTTTAAATCTATCTCCAATCACAAAATCATAACCATTATCTAAATAAGAAATGAATAAGGGAATATCATTAAAGTCGTAAGTTCCATCAGCATCTAACATCATAATGTATTCCCCTCTTGAATATTTTATTCCTTCAAGATAAGCATTACCATAACCTTCTTTATCATGCTTAACTAAAATAACATTATGCCTTTTTGCAATTTCAGGAGAAGAATCAGTAGAAGAATCAGAAACAATAATTTCTGCTTGAATATTATTTTTTCTTATAACTTTTTTTATATTTTTTAAACAAAAGTCTAAAGCTTTTTCTTCATTACGACATGGAAGAACAATAGAGATTAAAATTTTATTTTTAATACCCATAAATGAAATAAAAGTTGAAACTATATAAAGATATATTATTTTAAATTATTAAAATGAAAAAAATTATTAAAATCATAAAACAATATTCTAAAATAATTATTTTAGTTATAAATTCTGTTATTTTAACTTTTGTTTACTTTATTGGTATTGGATTTACTTTCTTAATTAAAAAAATTACAAAAAAAAGATTATTTAATCTAGACAAAAATGAAAAAACATATTGGGAAGATAGAAAGGAGGAAAAAAAATCTTTAAATGATTTTTATAATCCTTTTTAAAATGTATATATTAGGTATAAATTCTTATTATCATGATTCTTCTGCAGCATTAATAAAAGATGGAAAATTAGTTGTTGCAATACAAGAAGAAAGAATAACAAGAATAAAACATGATAATTCTTTTCCAATAAATTCAATAAAATATTGTTTAAAAAGTCAAAATATTAAAATAGAAGAAATAGATTATATAGCTTATTATGAAAAACCTTTTTTAAAGTTGGAAAGAATAATATACCAACATTTAGAAACTTTTCCTAAAAGTTATAAACAATTTATAACTACAATGCCAAATATTTTAAATGAAAAAATTAGAGTTGAAAAAATAATAAGAAATAGATTAAAATATAAAAAAGATATCTTTTTTATAAATCATCACCTTTCACATTCTGCATCTTTTTTGATTAGTCCATTTAAAGAATCTGCCATATTAACCTTAGATGGTGTAGGGGAATGGAACACAACAACATATGGATTTGGTAAAGAAAATCAAATAAAATTAATAAAAGAAATAAATTTTCCCCATTCATTAGGCTTATTTTATTCAACGATAACAGCATATTTAGGATTTAGTGTAAATAATTCTGAATATAAAGTTATGGGATTATCTGCATATGGAAATAATAATACTTTAAAAAATAAATATTATGAAAAATTAAAAAAAGTTATAGATGTGAAAAAAGATGGAAGTTATAGACTAGACATTACTTATTTTTCTTATATTTATAGTTCAAAAATGCCATCAAAAAAAATGTGTAAGTTATTAGGAGGGCCTATTAGAAAACCTAATGAAAAAATTGAAAAAAGGCATAAAGATATTGCAGCAGCATTACAATTAATATTAGAAGAAACAATTATAAAAATATTAAATCAGATATATAAAGAAACTAAAATAGAAAATATTGTGATTTCCGGAGGAATTGGATTAAATAGTCTTATTAATGGAAAAATTTTAAAAAAAACACAATTCAAAAGAATTTGGATTTCTCCAGATCCAGGTGATGGTGGTTCTAGTATTGGTGCAGCATTTTATCTTTATAATAGTTTACTAAATCATCAAAGAGTATTTCAATTTAAAGATATATTCCTTGGACCAAAATTTTCTTCAAAAGAAATAAAAAAATTTTTAGAAGAGAATAAAATAAAATATATATCCTTCAAAAAAGAAGAAGATTTAATTAATACAACAATAAATTTAATTTTAGAGAATAAAATAATTGGTTGGTTCCAAGGGAAAATGGAATGGGGTCCAAGAGCTTTAGGTGCAAGAAGTATATTATCAAATCCTTGTAATCCTAATTCAAAAAGATTACTTAATTTAAAAGTAAAACATAGAGAAGAATTTAGACCTTTTGCACCAACAATTTTAAAAGAAGAAATAAAAAATTATTTTATTTGTGATACGAATCTACCGAAAATAACAGATTATATGCTTCTTATCTACAAAATAAAGAATAAATGGATTAAGAAAATACCTTCGGTTATTCACATAGATAAAACAGCAAGACCACAAACAATTTCTAAAAATCAGAATAGAAGATATTATAAATTAATAAAAAAATTTCAAGAAATCACAAAAATTCCATTATTAATTAATACATCTTTTAATGTTAGAGGAGAACCAATTGTTTGTACTCCTTTTGATGCATATTCTTGCATGATGGGAACAGAGATAGACTATTTAGTTATTGAGAAATATTTAATTAAAAGAAAAGATAATTTAAAAGATAAATGGGAGTATTTTATAAATGAAAAAGAATAAAGGTTGTTTATTATTTTATATTTTAATCTTTTTTATTATCATTATTTCAATTGAAATTAGTTTAAGACAAAAGTATTACTCTGAATATAAATTAATAGATGAAAGAATGAAAGAAATAGAAATAGAATCATTATATATACAATCAGAAAATAAAGAATTAATTTATGAATCTATATTCCCATTAGAAATGTTAGATTATAATAAAAAAGAAGAAGTTTATAGGATAATAATAATTGGAGATTCAATAGCTAAAGGACAAGGACTAAAAGATGATTTAAATAGTTCTTTTGGAAAATTATTAGAACAAGAATTAAATTCAAATAAAAACAAAACAGAATATGAAGTAATTATTTTTGCAGCATCTGGATATTCAACATCTCAAGAAATAATTTTACTTAAAGAAAAAGCATTAAAATATAAACCAAATTTAATATTATGGAGTTATGTATTAAATGATCCAGCAAATCCAAGATATCATGATGGAAATGGAGAATTTGGAATTTATTTTAATAAACCTAAGATTTATTTTATAGAATATATTAATAAAAAAATATTTTTCTTTAATGAAAAAAGAATATTTAATAAAAAAAAGTGTGAACAAGAATATCATAAATTGCTTCATTGTGTTTATTGGGAGGATATAAAGAAGAACATTGAAGAAATTGCAAATATTTCAAAAGAAGAAAATATAAAAACAATTTTTTTAATACATCCCATATTTGAAAATAGCTATAATTATTCAAACTATTCATTAAATAATCTTCATAAACAAATAAAAGAAGAAATTAAAAAAAATAATCTTTTGGTTTTAGATATATTAGATATATACAAAAATTATAATCCTTATAATTTAAGATTAAATTCTCAAGACCCATGGCATCCAAATGAAATAGGCCATGAAATCATTAAAGATTATATTTATTCTTTTTTAAAGGAAAATATAAAGGGTTTTAAAGAAAAATAATTTTAAAATAGTAAATATGAATAAAAGAATAAAGAGATTTTGGGATTTAAGCTTTTATTTAGCAAAATCAGGATTTAAACTAAGAAACGAAGGAAGTTATTTAGGGATAATTTGGTATTTATTAAATCCAATTTTATTTTTCTGTTTATTATTTGTAGTTTTTTCCCAAAGTTTAGGTTCTGAAATCGAAAATTATGCTATTTATTTATTTATAGGAATAATAATGTTTAATTATTTTCAATCAATAACACTAGAATCAACAGAATTAATAAAAAATAATCGTGGGTTATTTAAATCTATTAATTTTTCAAAATCAGCATTTATTTTTGGGAATACATTAAAATTTTTGTTTTCACATTTACTAGAATTCTTAGTTTTAATTTTATTTGCATTGCTTATTAAAGAGGATATCTCAAACATTTTAATTTACCCTATAATTTTGATCTTTTTCACTTTATTTACTTTAGGAATTTCACTTTTATTAAGTTCTATATGTATTTTCTTCGTAGATATTAAAAATATTTGGATATTTTTATCTAAATTAATTTGGTTTGGGACACCAATATTTTATAAAATTAGTAAAGGAACATTAATCTATAAAGTAAATCTCTTAAATCCATTATACTATTTTATTGAAATAACTAGAGAAATAATAATTTATAATAGATTTCCGAGTCTACAATCAATTATTCTAAGTATTTTCTTTAGTATTTCAACATTAATTTTAGGATTAATTATTTTTGAAAAACTTAAATACCATATTATGGAGAGAATTTAGCTATGGAAAGAATTATTCTAGAAAAAATTTCAAAAATTTTTAAAAAAGAAAAAATTTCAAAACCTATCCTAAAAACAATTTTAAATTTAAACCTAATTCGATTTAAAAAAGAACCTATTAAAATATTAAAGAATATATCATTTAAAATAAATTCTAACGAAATTGTTGGAATTATTGGAAGAAATGGTTCTGGTAAAAGTACTTTATTAAGAATAATTTCAGGAATATATAAACAAGACAAAGGGAATATCAAAATAAATGGAAAAATAATTTCTATGATTAATTTATATACAGGACTTCAAGATATGTTAACTATGAAAGAGAATATTTATTTATTAGGGATTCTATTCGGATTAAGCAAAAAAGAAATAAAAGAAAGAATGGATAAAATAATCAAATTTTCAGAGTTAGAAGAATATAGCAATACTAAATTATACAAATTTTCTAATGGGATGTTACAACGAATTGCATTTTCAACGGCAATTTATTGTGATCCAAAAATTTTACTATTAGATGAAGTATTTGAAATTGGAGATGAAAAATTCAAGAAGAAGAGTATAAAAAAGATGAACCAATTAGTAAAAGAAGGAATAAGTATTGTTTTAGTGAGTCATGATTTAGAAATGTTAGAAAGATATTGTAAAAGATTAATTTGGATAGAGAATGGAATCATCAAAAAAGAAGGAAATCTAAAGGAAATAATTAAAGATTATCTGAAGATAAACGAGTAATAGAATATACTTCTATTTCATCATTAAAATAAATCTTTTCAAAAAAAGAGTCATAGATAAAAGAATTATTCATAGGTTCTTGAGGAAAACTTAACATTAGAAGATAGTCCTCTTTCATACGTCTTGTAATAATAAAGTAATCAATATTTAAAAAAGAAAAAGAATTTTTAATATTCGAAATATTTTCCTCGTAAAAAAAAACTTTTACAAAAAAAGAATTATCTGCAAAACCAGTAACATTATAATAATTATTTTCTATTAATAAACTAATGAACTTTTCATCACTTAATATTTTTCCATCTAAATGAGTTATAACCCACTCTACACCAGAGGACTCTTCTTGATTAAATCTAAAAAAATCACTTCTTTCAATATTTTCAAAATAACCTGTCAAAAGAAAGAATGAGATTAAAAAAAATGAAATTAAATAAAAATATTTTTTAGGAATATTTAATATTAAAAAAATAAAAAATAAAAAATATGAAAAACTTCTTTGTTCATAATTTACTAAAAAAAGAGCTAAAAAAACAAAAAACATAGGAATAAGAATAAAAAAGAGATTTTTATTCTCTTCCCAAAAATAATTCTTTTTTTTAGTTTTAATAATAATATTTATAAAAAACATAAAAAAAATTAAAATAAAAAGAAGATTTTGCCAATTTAAAGGGCTTATTTTTAAGAATTTAAATTTATTTTGATAAGGATAAATAGGTCTAGAAATTAATGAAGAATTTGAATTTGCATAATTTAAAGATTTAGGACCCTGCAAAAATAAAAGAGAATTAGTAGTATTACTTGCATGTTTAATTAAAGAATCTCCTGCAAAAATAAAGAAAAATAAAATTAAAAAGAACAAAATAAAAAGGAATTCTTGAAATTTTTTATCTTGTATTAAATGTTTAAATATAATTTTAATATTTTTACATTTATATTCCAGAATAAAAGAAATTAGAATAGATAATAAAAAACCCAAACATGTTAATATTAAAATAATTAAGGAGGTATAATAACTTAAAGCTAATGAAAAAATAATTAATAAAGTTAAATAAAAAAAAGATTTTTGTTTATTGAAATATAAAATAAATAAACTAATCAAACCGATATAAGAAAGTCTCCACCCAAAAAAAGAAAATGTATTAAACCAAATTTCTATAGGTCCCAAAGAAGCAATGATAAATGAACCTAATAAAGCTAGATTTTTTTTATTAGTGTAAATATAAATAAGATTATAAATAAAAAAAGAAAGGAGAAAAACAGAAAGAAATGTAACAAAAAAACGATTAAAACCGATTAAAGAATAAAAATAATTAGCAATATCTCCAAAGATTAAAGTTGAATGATCTAATAACATTCCTGTATAAAAACCTACATCAGGTATAGAAAAATTAAAACCATTTAAAAAAATATTTTCTATAATTACCTTATCAAGATGACTGGTAATTCCATCACCCCATTTAAAAATAGGGAATCTAAAGAACCATCTCCAAAAAACACCTACAATTGAAAAAAAGAAATGAAAATTAAAGGTAGAGTCATAATAAATTGAAAATGTTTTCTTTTTAATAATAATACAAATTAAAGACATGATTTGAATTAAAGAAAGAAAAAGAATGATATTAAAAAAGTTAAAAAAGTTAAATTGAATTAACAAAAAACAAGTAAATGTAAGTAAAAAGGTAGAAAAGATAACACTATAAACAATACATTCACTTAAAGATATTTTTTTATAGAATAAAAAGACTAATAAAAAACCAGATAAAAAGAAAAATAACGTTCCAAAAAAAAGATTTAAAAAGACCATACAAAAGATACAAAAATCAAATTTAAAAGATTAATTATATTAAGAAAAATTTATATTATCTCAAAACTTAAAAAATATATGAAAAAGAAGAATGATTGTTTCTTAAAACAGATATATAAATTTTTAAAGGAGAAAAAGGCTTGGTGGTTAATCCCATTAATCATAATTTTAATACTTGCCAGCATCTTAATTTACATAGGACAAAGTTCTGCAATAAGCCCATTTATTTATACATTGGTATAATAATTTTTAGACAAATAAGATACATTATAAACATAAGGTTCTATTGGATAAATTAAAGAGTATTCAGAACAAGAAATTAATTCTGAAGATAAAATATAATCCAAATGATAATATCTAATAATAGAATTTTTAAAATCGCAATTGTCTATTGAATAAAAAGAGTTAATATTCTTTTTTCTTTCTGGATGATAAAAATACCAAGTGCCAATAGGTTCTTGATCTGAAAAAGACTTAACAAAAGAGGATAAATGATTTAAGGGTAAAATAATGTTTCCAGATTCAATTTTAGATAAAAACATTAAAACATCTAATTCATTTTTATTCAAAGTAATAAGTGAATTAAAATTAATTTTTTGAGATATAGACGAATAATAAGAGAAAAATAAAATTATAGACAAAAATAGAATTATTATAATCTTTTTAATTGTTTTATTAACTATCCAGTTATTTAGAACAGAATCTATGCTCCTAAAAATAAATAGAATACCAAATGCACTAAACAAAGGAAGAAATATTAAAAGATAAAAATAGATTCTTTGAGCAGGCCCAAATAAAGAAAAAGAATATTTATTAAAACAAATCAAATTTAAAAGAAGAATTAAAGAAGAAAAAATATAAGGATAATATCTTTTTTCTTTTTTCCAGAATAAATAAATTGTACCAATCAAAGACAAGATAAAATTAGTAATAGAATAAAGTTTATTTAAAATAATTTTGTCAAAAGTCTCAATTCCCGCCCAATTTTTATCAAAATAGATTAAATTTAAAAGAAAATTAGATTTAAAATAACCTTTTATTAAGATGATATAAAATAAGATTCCAATAAAAGGAATTAATAAAAAAAGAAAAAAGAATTTATACTCTTTTATTAAAAAAGATTTATATTTTAAAAAATATAAAAGAATAAGAGGCATAAAAAATAATGTTGAAGGAGGATGAAAGAATAATAATAAAATCATAATTATTAAACTAAAAAAAAGATATTTTTTATTTTCTAATCTTAATCCTTCAAAAAATAAAAAGAAATAAAGGAATATAAACGGAACTGAAAAAGTTAAAGGTGTAAAAAAAGACATCCCTAAATAGAAATTATCTATTCCAATTGAACCAAAAAAAATAAGAGTTAATAAAGAAATAAAATAATTTTCATTAGTTAAATTATAGATTATTAAAAAAAGAATAATACAAGTAAAAATCATCCAAAAAAAGGATAAAAAAGGATAAATTTTGATCAAATTAAAAAGAGCATCTAAAATAAACAGAAAAAAATGAAATCCAATTTCTAAACTACTCAAAGAATTAAATTCATAATTACCACTGTTAAGATATTTTGCTTGGTTTAAATGAAATAATTCATCATTATGTAAGGGCAATCCTTTATTTATTGAATCTTGAAAAAAATAAGGCAATATATTCAAAAAAGATAATAATAATATAATAATTAAGGTTAAAATTAATTCTAATTTTTTTAAATTTTTAATCATATATAAAAAAACAAAAGAAAATTTATAAGATTAATTATTAAAAGCCTGCAGAGGGATTCTAACCCCCGACCCTCTGCTTACAAGGCAGATGCTCTAACATCTGAGCTATGCAGGCATAAAATCTAGATTCAAAGGTTATTTTTAAAGTTTATTATAACTTAATGATCCTGCCAAGAATCGGACTTGGACCTCATCGAAGTCAGCGATGTGTTCTACCATTAGACTACAAGATCATACTTTAAAAAAACAAATTTATTTTTAAAAATCTTATCTAAAAGTATTTAAACTTCTCTTAAATAAAAATAGTATGGTATTTGCAGAAACATTCTTAACAACAATGTTATTACCTTTTTTACTTGTTTTTGTAGTAATTTTTGCAATATTAGAAAAGTCAAAAGTTTTTGGAAATGATAAACATCAGATAAATTCATTGGTTTCTCTTTTAATAGGCCTAATTTTAATTACATTCCCAGGACCAAGAGATATTATTATAGAATTTATGCCTTGGTTAGCAGTAGGTGTTGCAGCATTATTATTATTTATGATATTATTTGGATTTGTTTATGGAGATTTATCAAATGGATTACCAGGTAAATTAAAAACAGGAATAGGAATCCTAGTTGGAATTTTTGTTATTGGTGTTATTTTAAGTGTAACTAGTTTATATGACAAAATGTCTAGTTGGTTTGGAAATATCGGAGAAAGTTCTTTTTTAAATTTCTTTTTTTTAATTATAGTTATTGGTTTAATTGTTTGGGTAATATTAAGTAGTAAGAGACAAAATAATAATAATACAACTTAAAAATAAAAATAGTAAACTTTAAATAATTCTTAAGAGTACTTAATTTAAGAGGTGACAAATGGTAAATCAAATTATTATAGATTATTTGAATTCTTATAAAGATAAATATCCTATTGAAGGACTTAAAAAAGAAATAATTTCCAAGGGTTATACTGAAGAAGATTTTAATGAAGCTTTGACATTTGTAACAGGATCTAAATCAGATGAAAACTTTGGAAAAGATTTAGAAAAAATTGGTAAATGGAAAATACCAGAACCTGAAAACAATAAAAAAGAAAAACCTCAAAAGACAAAGAAAAAAATGTCAAAGGCAAAAGTTATTTTATTAATCTTCTTTGTGCTTTTATTACTAGGTATATTTAGTATTATAGCTTTAAATTACATGGGAATATCTTTTTTCGGATTCAATTTATTTGATTACTTAATTTAGTTAAAATTATATTCAAATAAATAGAAATATATTTAAATAAAGACTAATAAAAATAAGTATGTTAAATATAAAAAAGTTAGGAGATGTTATTGATAAACAAGTTTATATTGATAATGGGGAATTCTTTGGTAAAGTGGATGAATTAACAATTACAGAGAATAGAATTGATGGTTGGAGAATTGTAGCAAAAGATGCAGAAATAATTAGTTTATTAGCAGGTGCAAGAGGTATTGTAGTTCCTCAACAATTTATAAAAGCAATTGGAGATATTGTAATTATCAGTAAAAATGCAATCCCGTTAGAAAGAAGAGAAGATTTACCTGTTGAAGAAGAACTTCTTTAAGAATCTTAATAAACCCTTTTAACATTTTTTATAAATGAATGAAATATCTTTAAAACCCAGAGATTATCAAACAAGTATTCTAAACACAGCAAAAGAAAAAAATACATTAGTAATCTTGCCTACAGGAACTGGAAAAACACTAATAGCAATAATGCTAGCAATTGAAAGATTCAAAAAATACCCTTTACAAAAAATACTTATCTTAGCACCAACTAAACCATTAATAGAACAACATATCAATTCTTTTAAAAAAGTTTTACCCGAAGACTGGGCAGACATGCAATTATTCACTGGAAAAACAAAATCAGACCAAAGAAAAAGAATATGGAAAACAGCAGAATTTATTTTTTCAACACCTCAATGTATTGCAAATGATCTTAAAAAAAAATTATATGACCTTGAAGAAGTTTCTTTATTAATTGTTGATGAAGCCCATAGATGTATGAAAAATTATGCATATAATATTGTTACTAAAATTTATAGAATACAAGCTCAAAATCCAAGAATATTAGCTTTAACAGCCTCACCAGGCGGAGATAAAAAAACAATAAAAGAAGTATGTGATAATTTATCAATCGAATCAGTAGAAATAAGAACAAGAGATTCACCAGATGTAAAAAAATATCTTCAAGAACTTGATTTTGAAAAAATAGAAGTTGACTTTCCTAAAGAATTTTTAGAAATAAAAATATTATTAGAAGAAATCTATTCTGAAAAAATAAAACAATTAAAAGAAAGAAAATTAATCTTTGGACCAACAAATAAAATTCAAATTTTAAAACTTCAGTCAAGATTAATGCAAGAATTAAAAAACTCAAAAGATGGAAATAAAATGCAGGGGGTTTCTCTTTGTGCTCAAGCATTAAAAATATCACATGCAATAGATTTAATCGAAACTCAAACTTTAACCTCTTTTATTGAATATATTAAAGGGTTATTTAAACAAGCGTCTGAAAAACAATCAAGAGCAGTTCAACAAATAACAAAAGACCAACGATTTACAAAAGCATACTCTCTAAGCTTAACAATTTCAAAAGAACATCCAAAATTGGAAGAATTAAAAAAACAAATAACAAGCAAGATTTCTGAAAACCCAACATCAAAGATAATTATTTTTGCTCAATTTAGGGAAACAGTAAACAAGATTAATCAAGAATTAAATAAAATACCAAATATTAAATCTGGAATTTTTGTTGGGCAAGCAATTAAACAAAATTCTTATGGAGAGTCAACAGGACTAAAACAAAAAGAACAAAAACAAATTATTGAAGACTTTAAAGAAGGTAAATTAAATGTATTAATCTCAACATCTATTGGAGAAGAAGGCTTAGACATTCCAGAAGTTTCAATGGTGATTTTTTATGAACCTGTTCCATCAGCAATTAGAAAAATTCAAAGAGCAGGAAGAACAGCAAGATTAAACCCAGGAGAATTGAAAATATTAATCACAAAAAATACTAAAGACCAAATATATCATTATGCTTCTTTTAATAAAGAAAAAAAAATGCATAATGCAATTGGAGAGATACAAAAAGAAATGTTTAATAAGGAAAAACAAACACAAAAAACTTTATTTTAATTATCCTAAAAATATTATTAATTTTTTAAAAGAAAAGAAATTTTCTTTAGATGATAGAAGATATTTTTAATAATTCAAAACCAAAAAATAAAATTTATACTTCAAAGATAATAATAGATACCAGAGAAAAAAATTCTCTTGTTCCAGTCTATTTAATCAAAGAAAAAATCCCTTATCAAAAAGAAAAATTAGAAATAGGAGATTATTTGATTTCAGACTTAATAATTGAACGAAAAACACTTAATGATTTTTTATCTTCTTTTTATTCAAAAAGATTAATGAATCAATTAATAAATTTAACAAAATATCCAAGAAAAATTTTAATTCTAGAGGGAAATATTAATGATTTAGACCAAGACAAAATTAAAAAAATAAAAGGATTAATTTTATCCATTAGTGTAAGTTATCAAATTCCTATTATATATTCATTAAATGAATTAGAAACATCTAAGATTTTAATAAAAATATTAACTAAAACAAAAAAACAATATTCTATTCGTATTTTAAAAAATAAAAAAACAATAGAAGAAAAAAAAGAATATATTTTACAAGGTTTCCCAAATATAGGAGTAAAAAAATCAAAAGAATTAATTAAAATATTTAAAACAATAAAAAATATAATAAACCAAAATCAAACAAAATTAGAAAAAGTTTTAGATAACAAAACAACAAAAGAATTTTTAAAAATAATAAACAATTAAATTAAATAATAACTCGCAAAGTCCAAATTAGTACATAATTTTTTTATTTCTTCTCTTTTAACATTATTAATTTTCGTTTCATATTCATAATAATTCTTAGCATTAGAATTAAATTCTTCCATAATTAGATTAATAGCTACTTCATTTAAACCAGAATTATGAACCTTTCTACTCCCAATTAATTGAATTTTTGCATCTTCTAGTTCTTGTTCATTAATATCTTTCATTTTTTCAAATTCTTCTTTAGAAATTTTAATTACTTCACTTATATTTTTTTTATCACATCCTGCCCATATAACCATATAACCATAATTCCTTCCTAAATCAAGTTCAGACCTTATACCATAAACTAAACCTCTCTTCTCTCTAACTTCACTAAATAGTTTACTGCTCATACCAACACCTAAAATCATATTAAATATTTCTGCAGAATATCTTAATTCATTTGAAAAAGAAGGAAAATGAATTCCTAAACAAAGATTTGCTTGAGATAAATTATTTCGATTTTCATAATTATTTCTTTTTCTTTTTTCAATAGAAATATCTCTTAATTTTTCTCCTTTTCTTTCAATTGAAGAAATATATTTATTTGAAAGACTAAATACATCTTCAAATTTATTTCCTCCAACAACACAAAGAATGCAATTTTCAGGACAATAAATAGTTCTATGTTTTTTTAACAATTTTTCTCTATCAATTTTTATTAAACTTTCTTCACTCCCAGCAGTAAATAATCCATAAGGTTCAGAAAATAAATTTTCTTTAATTTTTTCATAACAATGAGCTCTAGGATTATCATAGTACATTTTTATTTCTTCTAAAATTACATTTCTCTCTTTTTCAATTTCTTCTTTTGGAAAAATTGGATTAAAAAAAACATCACTTAAAACATCAATTGCAATTTCTAAAAATTCATTCGGGATTTTAACATGATATGCAGTCATTTCTTCATGTGTAAATGCATTTAATTCACCACCATATTTTTCTAATGTTTTAGCAATTTCTTTAGTATTTCTTTTTTCTGTACCTTTAAAACACAAATGTTCAATAAAATGAGCAATACCTTTCTCCTCTTTTTCTTCATACATTGCTCCATAAGGTACTGCAAACATAATAGTAGAAATATCACTTTCTCTTTCTTCACAAAGAATTCTCAAACCATTTTTTAATGTAGTTTTATTAAAAAGAACCATAATTAAAAGAAAAAAATTAAGTTTTTAATAGTTTGGGTTTTAAAATCAAAAAATGTTCTCTATATAAATTAAACTCTTTTAAAATTATAAATTCTAAATTAATAAAATCTAATAATTTTTTTCTCTTAATCTTAAAATGAGTTTTGCCACTAATACTTTCCAAAGGAGAACTAAGAATAATCACATCATCTGTTTTCATTAATAATTTTAAGTGTTTTAAAAAATTTAACGAAAAATTTGTTTTTATTTTATCTAAAGCATCTAAAACTTGAAAACAAAAAATACAAAGATTTTTATCTTGTTTAAAAAAATAGTTTAAATCATTCAAATTAAAAAGACTTTTATGAAAACATTGACAATTATTAATTTTTTTCTTTTCAAAAAAGAGATTTGTATTTTTTACAACATCAAAACTAGCATCAAAACCAATATATTCTACATTTCCTAATTTTTTTTGGATGTATGGATAACTAAACCCATTAACACCACAACCAAAATCTAAAATACAATCAAAATTTTTAAAATTAAAATTAAATAATTCAGAATAAAATAGATTATAATTTCTTTTTGAACTTGAGATATGAGAATTTAAAATTAAATCAAAGTCTAAAATATTTTTTGGTTTAACAATTTTATTTGTCAAAAAAACACCAAAATATTTTCTTAATTTTTCTCTAGATTTTTTAATTATTTCAGATTCATCCTTTAAATTCTTAAATTCATTTAAAACAAAGGTAATAATATCGTCAGGTAAATTCTTAAATTCTTTTTTTTCTTTTATCTTTAAAGTCAAATCCATAAAAAAGTAAAAACAAAAGAGAATTTAAAGATTCTTATTTAAAGTTTTAAAAAATTTAAGATTAAATCTTTATTTCTTATTTCAGGATGAAATAAAACCCCATAAAAAGAATTACGTTTAACTGCTTGAGGGATATTTGAAGTTGAATAAACTTTAAAACCAATTTTTTCCCAATCACAAATATAATTATTATGTAAATGATAAACTTCTTTTTTTCCAATTAAACCTAAAAAATTAAAATTAAATTCTTCAGAATAAAAACCTATTTCAGTTTTTTTCTTTAAATTACCACCATAAACAAGACCTAATATTTGCATACCCGCACAAATTCCTAGAATATCACCATTATAATTTAAAATCCAATTAAAATTATTTAAATTATTTAAAAAATCATTATCTAAAAGACCTGTTCCACAAAGAATAATCTTATCAAAATCTTCTACTAAATTAGAATTAATATCTTTATAATTTTTTAAAGAATAATTTATACAATTATCAATTAAAATATTTAAAACAGGACGAACAAATTCAGATTCATGTAATTCATATTTACAAAGACTAACAACCAAAACTTTTTTCATCAAATAGATTCCTTTAATTTTATTTTTCTAATACAAGAATTTTCAGAATCACAAAAATCTTGAAAACTTTCAACAATTAATCGTTTATTAAATAATGGACAATTTAAAACAAAACTTTCAAATTCCCCACCTTCTCCAATCATACTTATACCAAATTTCTGATTTAAATTTCTAAATTTCTTAATAAAATTTTCATCTATTTTCATACCTAAGAAAGAATTATTTAAAGGGTAAGCAAAAATACCACTCAAAATTATTTCAAAATTATTTTTAATTAAATCTTTTAATAATTCTTCTTCTTTTATTTGCCATAAAGGATTAAATACAATTAATTTTAAGTCATTACAAATTTTTTGAATTCGACTAGATTGATACACAGAATAAACAGCACCAGAAACAATAGCATCTAAAGAATATTTTTTTTTAGTTTTATTTAAGATATCATATAAATCATTTAATTCTTCTTCTTTATTTCCTTTTGTTTTTTTTATTATAAGAGGAAGATTCATACTTTTTGCTTGAAACTTTGTTAAACTAATATTTGGTGTGTGAAACATATAACTTTCTTTATTTTCACTAATCAAACTAATTAAACAACAAATTTCAAAACCTTGTCTTTTTGCAAGAAGTGCTGAATAAACAGAATCTTTTCCACCACTAAATAATATTCCTACCTTCATATATAAAAAAGTGAATAAAGATTTAATAAATTTACTTATCTAAAAGAATTTCTTTGATATTTTTTAGGAGCTTGTAAAATATTAGTTCTATTATTAATTATAGAATTCTTTTCAATATTCTTATTAGAAGAAATATTTTTTGGTTTAACAGGATCAAATTTATTTGGTTTAGGTTTTTTGAAGATTAAAAAGATTAAAAAAACTAAAAAGACTAAACCAACAATTCCCAAACCAACAGACATATAAAATTCTTGAGTATAAAAAAAACCATCCATAATAAATAATTTAAACAAATTTATTTAAATCTTTTGAAAATTAAAGAAAAAATAATTAAAGAACATTTTCATAATTAAAATATGGCATCAACTAATCAATCACCATTTTATCAAAGAGCCGAAGAAGATTTTCTTAAAGCTACAACATTAGAAGAAAAAATGAAATGTTTAGATATAATGATAAAAGAATGTCCAAAGCATAAAGGTGCTGAAAAAATGTTAGCACAATTAAAAACAAGACAAAAAAAATTAAGAGAACAAATAAATAAACAATCAAAACAAGGAAAGTCAAATCAACAAGGAATCAAAAAGGCTGAAATACAATGTGTTTTAGTTGGTTATCCAAATACAGGAAAATCCACGATATTTAAAAGATTAACAAATCAAGAAACTAAAATTTCTCCTCATCCTTTTACAACATATGAACCAAGACTTGGAACTTTTAATTATCAAGATACTCAAATTCAAATAATAGATGATGCTCCAATACCAAATCAAAATAAGTCCATAATAAACACAACAGATACTTTATTAATAATTATTGACCATTTAGAACAAATAAAAAAAATAGAAGAATTTATACAAAAGAGTAATGCTAAAAAAATATATATCTTTAATAAACTAGATTTATTAACAGATCAAGAAAAAAGAAAACTTAAAGAAACAATAAAATCAAAGTATAATAAGATTCATTTTTTATTCTTTTCAAAAAAAGAAAATAATTATCAGCTAGAAGAATTAAAAAAAGAAATATTCAAAACATTTCCAATAATTCGAATTTATACAAAAGAACCTTCTAAAGAGCCATCTAAAAACCCACTAATTTTACGACAAGGATCAAAAGTTTCAGATGTTGCTGAAAAAATTTTAAAGGGTTTATCAAAAAAGATTAAAATTGCAAAAATAACAGGACCTTCAGCAAAATTTCTTGAACAAACAGTAGGATTAGATCATGTTTTAAAAGACAAAGATATTGTTGAATTAAGGATAAAATAAAGATTAACTAAAAAGTTACAACAAATATATTTAAATTAAAAAAGGAATTTAGAATTATGGCTTTATTCAAAGAAAAAGAGATTAAACAAGACAAAAAAAAGAATGCTTTTGAAGTTCCACCAATTCAACCAAGACAAACACAACCTATTCAAAATGAAAATAATAATCAATTTAATATTCAAACAATTAAAACACCTCAAATTAATCCAAATTATAACCCCTTCTCAAATCCAATAAAAGAAGAATCTCCTGAAAAAAGAATACCAACTACAACAACAGAATTAAGTCCAACTCAACAAAAAGAAGATCATCCTTTTTTTGTAAGAATAGACAAATTTAATGAATCAAAAGAACAATTCGAAAAAATAAACCAAAGATTAAATGAGCTAGAAGAAATAATAAAAACATTAGAAGAAATAAAAGAAAAAGAAGAAAGAGAATTAAACAATTGGAAAGAAGATTCAAAACAAATTAAAGATTTTTTAGTACAAATAGACAAAGAAATTTTTGGAAGACTTTAAAATGAAAGAGGATAAACAGGAAATTTTTGTACCTATTTTATTTGATAAATACAAAGAGAATAAAATAAGAGGATTAAAAGCACAATTATATCTAAAAAAAGCACAAATTTATTTAAAACAAATAGAAGAAACAAAAAAAATAAAAGATTTACAGAAAAAAGAATTCAGAAAAAAATTTGAAGAGTTAAAAAGAGAGCTTGAAAAATTTGAAAAAAGATTACCAAAAACAAAACAATCAAACTTAAAATTATATGATCCAAATACACCATTCTCACAAATAGATAGAGAATTAAGAGAAATTCAAGAAAAACTAAAAGCCTTAAATATATGAATACAAAACTAATTTTAACAGCATTTATTTTTTTAATAATTTTATCTATAATAACAAATAACACAAAAGAATTAACTTATTCAGGATTAATTAAAAAAATAACAATAAAAGAAGAAATAACTTTTCTTGAATTAGAAGAAACTAATATCCAATTTGTAATTTTTACTAACAATCTTTTAAATCTAAAAATAAAAGACCCAATAAAGATAATAGGGCAAAAGCAAATATATAATAATCAGGAACAAATAATAATTAATGAAATTTATTTATTAAAAAAATTATCCTAGATATAAAATAAGTTTCTTAAAAAAAGATTATTAAACCAAATTATGTTTTTCTATATCTTTTCCTTTGTTTTAGGTTTATTTACAGGAACTTTCACTGGCTTAATCCCTGGAATACATACTAATTTAATAATGAGCCTATTAATTTTAATAAACTTAAAACTAAACATAAATTACCTTTTAGTGTATTCTATAACCACAGCATTAACACATACATTTATTGATTTTATTCCAACAATTTATTTTGGAGCTCCTTCTCAAGATACATTATTAGGTGTTAGCCCAGGTCACAAATTTTTATTAAATAAAAAGGCACATAATGCTGTAATTTATACTTTATATGGTTCAATTATTGCAATAATCTTATTAATAATTATTTTTCCCTTATTTTATTTTAGTTTATTCAAAATTTATAATTCTCTTCAAGTATTCTTTCCTCTTTTGTTAATATTAACTATTTTATTCCTCGTTTATAACTCTAAAAAAAGGGAAGTAACATTAATTATTATTATTTTATCTTCAATTTTAGGATTAATCTCTTTAAATGCAAATCTAAACCAACCATTACTTCCATTATTAACTGGTTTTTTTGGATTATCCCAAATGATTATCTCAACAAAGAATAATTCAAGACCTCCTGAACAAGAAATAAAAAAAATGAGGTTATCTAAAAAAGAATTAATTAAACCAACATTAACTACTTTATTACTCTCTCCAGTTTGTTCAATATTACCTGGACTTGGAGCAAGTCAAGCAGCAACATTTGGACAATTAATAAACAAAAATAAATCTAAAAAACAATATTTAATTTTACTTGGTTCAATAAATACTTTGGTTTTATCTACATCTATATTAACTTTATTTTTAATTAATAAAAAAAGAACAGGATTAGCTAATTTTATTTCACAAATAACAACATTAAATAAAGAACATCTTTTTTTAATTTTTTTAACGATATTAGCTACTACAATTTTTGCATCAATTTTAACAATAAATATTTCAAGATTATTCGCAAAAAATATTAATAAAATAAATTACAAAAAATTAAATTATTCAATTATTATCCTTATCATTTTTTTAACTATTTCAATTTCAAAGTTTATAGGATTAATTATTCTTGTTACATCAACATTAATAGGTTTAATAACAATTAAAGAAAAATGTAATAGAACAATAATGATGAGTAGCATTATAATACCTACAATTGTTAACTATATCTTTTAATTCCAAAACATATTTAAACAAGAATCTTCTTTTTTTTATATGGCTTTTACAACATCAGAAATTGTAACTCAACTGAATAATATTGGATTTTTTTCATATGTTATACCTTTCTTATTAATTTTTGCAATTGTTTATGCTATCTTAGAAAAGTCAAAATTATTAGGAGATAATAATGCGATAAAAGTAATCATTTCAATTTCTATAGGATTATTAGCATTACAATTTAATACAGTGTCTTATTTTTTTGCAAATATTTTTCCAAAATTTGGGGTAGGACTTGCAATCTTTTTGGTAATTATTATATTTTTAGGATTTTTTTATTATAAAGATAATGATACTAAAGACTGGATTAAAAAAGTTGGGTGGATTGGTTGGGTTATTGCAATTTCAATTGTATTATGGGCATTAACAAGTTGGAATAATTGGTTTAGTACAACAAGTCCATTATATTTTTTAAAGGATTATATCTGGGGAATAATTGTATTAGGGATAATTGTATTAATAATTTACTTAACAACTAAACCAAGAGCATCTACACCTACAACAGGATAAATATGACAACACCTTTTGGATTACTTTTACCCATTGCTTCTTTTCTTTTAGTTTTTATTGTAGTATATGCTATTCTAAAAAAGACTAAGATATTAGGAGATGCAGAAATTGTGAATCTATTAATTTCTTTTATATTTGCAATTTTTTTCATAGTAGAAGTACAATTAGTTGATTTCATTGCTTTAACAACATCTTGGGTAACAGTTATAATTCTTTTAGTTTTCTTATTTTTAATACTTATAGCTTTTTTACCGTCAGAAAAGCCGTTTGACTTTTTAATAAAAGCAACTTGGTTAAAATGGTTAATAGTTATTACATTAATTATATTATTTATTACTACATCTTCATATATTTTTCATTGGACAATTAATTGGAGCTTTTTTGAAGAAACAGGATCAAATAGTTGGTTTAGTTTTTTAATAACAATGATAATAGCAATAATAGTTTCTGTTCAATTAACAAAAAAAGCAAAATAATTAAAGATAAATTTTAATCTCTTTCTCAAGCCACTTTTTCCATTTTGAAAAAACCTCTTCACTTTTAGGTAATCCAAATTCACTACTAATTTGATTACTAATTTGATGAAAAGCATTGTTTGATTTAACAACAAATTCTGCTTCTAATAAATCAAAATTATTTAATTTTGTTGCAACATTTACTAATTCTTCTTTTATTTTTTGTCTAAGAATAATATTATCCCAAACAGCATCCCAATTTCCAGCCCAACCTTTAACATTCGCAGCAATTTCTTTTAAGATTTCAGAATCACCATTTATTAAATCATCAGTTGGTTTTAATTTATCTTCATAAACATCATATTTCATTAAATCTACAAAACCTCCCTCACTTAAAGGATCTTTTTCCCAATGTTTTCTAACTTCACTAATAGATAAAACTCTTCTATAAGAACTTAAACCATCAACTGATTTAACAGGATTACAAACAATAATTAAATCTGTTGCTTTAAAACTTGTGATAGGTACTTGTAAATCATTAACAACCCTATCAAATACAGAATAAGGACTTCCACCATGGATTGTACCTGCAACAACATTTGCTAAAGCACCAACTCTCATTGCTTCATATAAAGATTTTGCTTCTTCACTCCTAATTTCACCAACTATTAAAGAAGAATCTCCTAAACGTAAACTTGCTCTAATTCCCTCACTAGCATCAACTTCATTACTTTCCCCTCCTAAAGAACTTCTAACTTTCATACTCAAAATATCATAATCTAATTTTCGCATTTCTCCAACAGGTAATTCTAAAGTATCCTCAATTGTTATAATCCTTAAATTAGGCATAATTTCTAATAATAAACTTCCAAGTAAAGATGTCTTACCACTTGATCTAGTTCCTGCAACTAATAATGTTCTAGCACCGTCAATAATAAAACTTAATAAACCTGCACCAAGACCATTAATCATATTTGTTTTCATAAATAATGGTAATGTCCAAGGCTTATTTCTATGTCTTCTTAAAGTATAAGCAAGTCCTCCATTACTTAATGGTTGTTGAATTATTGCAACTCTTGAACTCGAATTTGGTAATTCTAAATTAGTATCTAATATTGGATTTGCTTCATCTAATGCTCTACCACTACTCATTCTAAATTTAGTTGCCCAAGAATCAGCATCTTCTTTTGAGGGAATAAGGTTTGTAACACATTCTCCATAATCGTTATGTCTTACAAAAACCGGGGTTAAACTAACAGGTGCATTAATCATTAAATCTTGTAATGATTCATCTTCTAAAAGAACCTCTAAAACACCAAAACCAATAGTATGTCTAACAAGTATATTAGATAATAAATTTAAGTCATCATAAGATAAATTAATTCCCTTATTATTTGCTAAATCTCTCAATAAATCTTTACTAACATTCAAAAAAACTCCTCTTGTTCTTTCACTATCATTAAATTCTTCTTGAGTAGGTTTATGTTCAATTAACACATTTCTTGCTAAATTAAGAAGCATGTGAAAATCTTCACTCAAATTATATTCAGGAGGTATTAAATGATAATATAATTTAGTCTTATTTGGCTCTTTAAAAATTGTTACAACACTCTTATCATAACCTTTTGCAATTTCATATTCTTTGATTATTTCTGCATCCTTTGGTAAACTTGCAATCATTCGAGTAAATGTAAAATTAGGCATAATATCTGGTCTAAAAAATTCAGAATAAATTTCTCTATCTCCTGTTTTAAAATTATTAAATAAATCTTTTGCTTTTTGGATTAATATTAACCTTTCAAAAGAACTAATTATTTTTTCTAATAATCTCAAATAATTAAGATTATCATAACCCTTCTCAGATAATGCTCTTTGTTCAAATAAAGCTCCTTTTAACTCTCTATATGCCCTAATAGGATCTCCTTTTAAAACTTCATTAATAATATAGTTCAAAAAAGAGTAAGCTTCTTCATAAAAATATCCTAATTTTTCTAAAACTTCCACAGAAATAATTTTTTCTTGTTTTGTGAAAAAATCATATAATTGTGCTACTTCAATTAACATATTCACTTGTTCAAAATTATGACTATAATTTCTTTGTTGAACATAAACTATTCTACTAATATTAGAATCTTCCATTAAAAGATCAATGGTTCTAGCCATAACATCAAAATAATTAGCAAGATCAGGCACATAATTAGCACCAAGATAATTAATATACATTACATTCTCTCCACTTTCTCTAACAATATCAGAAGAATATAAAGGACTATTTTCTTTAAACATATTAAATATAAAACAGAAACAAAACTATTAAAATATTTGTATAAACTAATCTTTTTTCTCAATCAAGATTGCTTGAATTTGTCCTTCTTGAGAAGGCCTATTTGTAATTTTTGCTTTACCTATTTCAGTTTCAATAATTGCACCTTTAACTAAAATATTTTGTCTAGCAAGAAAAATATTAGATGGTGTTTCAACAACATTTAAGATTTTAACAATTTTAGATTTTCCATTAACATTTACATTTGCAATATTTCCCTTAAAAGAAATAATTTTTGTATTTCCCCCTCTTCCTCTAAGAATTTTTGCTTTTCTTTCTCCAAGTTTAACAGTTCTATTCTGTCCAGGCATATCTGTTTTTTTCTTTTTTTTAACTTTTTTATACCTTCCACCAGTTAATTTTCTTCCTATTCTCATAGAATTTTTACATGATGTTTGTTTAAAAGGTTTTTGGTAATTGATTTTCAAATAACCACAAATATATAAATCAAAAACCTTTATTTAAAATATGGCCAATGAAAATAATAATTCTCAAATACAACCTTATTCAAATGATGTTAGCATAAGAATTAGAGATTTAGAAGAAAGAAATAAAATAATAAAAGAAAGAACACACATAGTTAGTAAAAATTTAATTGATTTTAAAGAAGAAATAAAAGAAGAAATAAAAATATTGAAACAAAAAACAACTCAAATGGAAAGAGAACTTGAAAAATTAAAATCAATAACAAATGCATTAATCAATGAAACTGGGAAATACATAAAAAAAGAAGAAATGAATAAAGTTGAAAGAATGCTAAAAGATTTTCAACCATTAGAATTTGTTAGAATGAAAGACTTAGAAGAAATAATTAATAAAAAATTCCTTGAAACAAAAAACAAATCAACCAAAAGAAATAAATAGTAAAATGGAATTATTAGATATAATTAAAGAGATGCAAGATCAAGGAATCTCAAATCAAGGAATCTTTGAAAACCTTCAAAGACAAGGATATAAACCAACTCAAATAAATGATGCAATAAATCAATTAAAAATAACAATACAACCAATGGATACACAAAACCAAGATCAACAAAATGCATTTAATCAACAACAAGATTTTAATCAACAACCTAATTTTAATCAAGAGCAACAATATACAGAAAATCAACAAAATTATCCTCAAGAAGATTATTATACACAAACGCCTCAAGCATATTCTGGAGAAGAATATTATCAACAACCATCATTTAATACAGAAACAATAACAGAAATTACAGAACAAGTTATTTCTGAAAAATTTAGAGAGTATAATAAAAGAACAGGAGATATAGTTAGTTTCAAAAATACAATTCAAGATAAAGTAGATGATATTAATACAAGATTAAAAAGAATTGAATCAACAATAGATAAATTACAACAAGCAATTATTCAAAAGATAGGAGAGTTTGGCGAGAATACTCAAATAATTAAAAAAGATTTAGAATCATTACACGACACAACATCTAAATTAATGAATCCTTTAATAGATAATTATAGAGAATTACAAAAAACAAACGAAAGAAAAAGCAGTTCTACTAAAAAGAAATAATTTAAATAATGGATCAAGAAAAAATTAATGAACTTTTAAGCATTTTAGTAGCAATAATTATTTTATCCATATCTTACACATTTAAAGATAATATTAGTTTTATCAATATTTTTATTGTATTTACAATTATTTTATCTACAAATATCCTTTCTAAAAAAGCTTTTGCAAATTATTTAAATATTCAATTAAAAGTTAAATTTTGGTCTATTTATCAAACTTCTTTATTAGAAAAAGGACATTTAAAAAAACCATTAACAATGGCTTGGTTACCTTTATTACTTTCTTATATTTCAAAAGGAATAATTTTATGGATGCCAATATTAATTACAAAAGAAGAAAAAACAATTCAAAGAATCACAAAAGATAAAGGAATCCATAGGTTTTCAGAAGTTACTGAATGGGAAAAGGCTCAAATTATATGTGTTTCTATTTTTTCATTAATTTTAATTTGTCTTATTAGTTCTTTTTTTAATTTTATTTTGTTAAGTAAATTAAGTATTTATTTTGCATTATGGTCTTTAATACCTTTATCAAATTTAGATGGAAGTAAACTTTTCTTTGGAAGTAAAAAATTATGGACTTTTACAACAATTCTAACAATTATTTTTTTCTTAATAACTTTAACATTTTAAGCACCTAACCCAATTAAAGCAATTCCACCAACTAAAGTCAAAGCAACAATAGAAATAAGTGAAACAATAACATAAAGAAAAATTGTTTTTTTCAAATTATTACCTACTTCAACAGTTTGCATTAAATCATCTTTTCCTGCTTTTATAGTAACAAGTGTAGAGGTTAAAATAAAAACTACTTGTATTAAATAAATTCCAACAACAACTTGGATCCAATAAGTAGGAATCATAGTTTCTAATTGAAACATACTCATAATATCAGAAAGATTTCCAAAACCACTAGTTAATTCACCTCCAGAACCTAAAGAACCCATTAAATTTTCTAAATTTCCTAAAATTAATGTTATCATACCACTTAATCCAACAATAATTCCACTTAATAAAGGAGCTAAAAAGGTCATATTACTTTTCATATCACTAATAATATCTGCTAATAAATCATTTAATCTTGCATCAACTTTTTTAATATTTTTGACATATTCAGAAATACTCATTAAACTTCTTGCAGCAACCTTTAATCCTTTTTTAACAGATTCAACTAAAATTCTCATAGAAGTAATCACCAAATGAGAAGGATAAAAGATGACAGCACCTCTTTTAGGATCAAATAAAGCCCTATCTAGATTCATTCCAAATCTATTTATATTTTCATTAACAATTCTGAAAAAACCTTCTGTAGCGGTTCCCTTACTTGATTCAGAAACTTTTCCAAAAGCAATTTCAGCAGGAGAACCATCACCAATTCTATTTCCTAATTGAAATAAAGAAGAAGTAAATTCACTTTCAACCTCATTATATTTTTTCTTTTCTTTAACTAATTCTACTGTTTTTTTCTTAGAAGAATAAATAAACATATTTGCAATACCTAAGGGTAAAAATATTCCCATAATAACAGATAATGGACCAAAAGGCCCAACATAAGAACCAGGTTTCACACTAGATTCTACAATACCAAATAAAAAAGTATTTTTCATAAAATTAAAACCTAAATCTCCAAAAGTTAGATCAATAGGCATTCCTAAAAAATTATGTATTGGAAAATACATCCAAATTAATGGAAATAATCCAATTAAAAAGAAAGGAATTGAAAAAATAAAACCTTTTATCATGTGTTTTTTATCAACATAATTAGGATATAAAGGATTTTTTCTTAATAAATCACTATTACCATGACCCCCAGGTCTTTGCATCATCACATTATAAGTTAAATAAACAACAAGTAAAGGAATAATAATATTAAACATTAAAATTAAATGATATGTCTGAAAAAGATCTCCTACCATTGTAGAAGCAAGAGGTAAAATTGCTAAGGCAAGAGTTGGTAAAACAATTCCCAACATATAAACATTAGTTAAGGGACTTTTTACTTCATGAGTATATTTTAACATTTTATCATATACTCCATCTAAAATAACTTGAAGACTTCTTTCTAAAATTTCTACTCTTCTTCCTTCATTTGGTTCATATAAACTAGATTCAATTAAATGAAATGATTCAATAAACTCCAAAGAATAATCTCTCCAATCTTCTAAATAATTATCTAGACTATCTTTGATAGTAGAAAACTTTCCGACTTCAACATCCCAAAAGACTTTTCTAAAATCTGTTGATAAAGGATCTTCTAAATTTTCTGCAGCAAAAGCAACTGCCTTTTCTAAATTACTTGTATGTTTCATATAAATAACAATATATAATATTGCAGGTACCATTTGGCTACCAGCCTTTAATCTCCATTTCATTGCAAGCCTCTCAGGAGCTTTTGAATAAAAAGAAAGTAAAAATAAACTTAAAATAAAAATTAAAAATAAAAAAAGAATATTAAATTTATTAGTTATAAAATAAACACTTAAAAGAACTAAAAAACCTCCAAATAAAGAAAAAAGCATAATAAAAACAGCTAAACCCATTACTTCAGAAGAAGTAACATTTAAATGAGAAATATTAATATTTTTTTCTATATTTGCTTTATCTTTTTCACTTGCTTTTATTTTTATAAAATTTCCAACAGTCTTACACCACCCCTCATATCTACTAAATTCAGGAGTCATTGCTTTTCTAAATTGTTCATAACTTTTAGAAAAACTTGATGAATTAAAAGAATCCATATTTGTTTGATTCATTTGTTTTTCTATTTTTGCACTATACTTTTTAAGAATGTCTTCAGCATTACCGTCAATATTATAATTCATTTAATCAACCTCTTAAAAATAAAAACAAAATAGTTTAATAAACTTTTACAATTTTGTTTAAAAGAATTAATATTAAAATAAACGGCTTTGCCTAATTCATAACCCTTTTTTGTGCAACATACTTCTCTGAACACTCCAAAAAATTAACTTCTAATTTTTGAAGAAAGATTTCTTGAATATTTACACAAATATTATGACAAAGAATTTTACATAAAATTTCATTTGTTTGAGAAATATCCCCTTTACAACGAACAAAACCATCAAATTTTTTCTTAATCATAGCCATACCAGTTTCAGCATTATTTCTTAAATGATATTTTTTACCAAATTCTTCAGGATAATCTAGAAAAAATTTAAACATTTGAGTCCAAATTGTACATCCCTTTGCATTTCCATTAGCATTTGTTTTGAAAGGAATAAAGGGGATTGCTCCATATTTTGAAGTAAATTTCAAATTGTCCCTAGAAGAATAAGCCTTATCTGCACTTACTTCTTCCATTTTAAAATTCTTAGCAGTTGCTTCAAGAAGTTCTTTATAATGTGGAGAATCATTAGAAGTTCCTTCCGTAATTTTACAAGAAGTTACAATATTACTTTCTACCCCATAAATAATATGTGCTTTTTTATACATTTTATGTTTAGAATATTTAGATCTAGCAGAACTCCATTTTTCCTGATTAGGTAATGAAAACCCTGTTGCATCAACTGCAAACTTTTTTTCTGTTTGAACTAAAGGAATTGCTGATACTTCTATTAAATATTTTAAAATTAATTTTAAGGATGGATCATTAAAATAGTTTAGAACAGAATTATAATGTGGGCAAAGATGGATATACCCCATGTTTCTACATTCTTCTAAAGATGATTGTGTTCTTCTTGATGATTTTCCTAAATAAACTTTTAAGCACATACAAAATATTCTATGAGACAGTGGCAAAGGTCTTTTACAAAGTCTATCATTTTCAGTTTCTAGTAAACCACAGAGTTCTTTTAACATCATCTTAAATAATAATCCTTCCTTTGCCTGACTATTATTATAAGCAGACCAATTAAAACTTTCAAGTTCTTTATAATCAAATAGTTTACTTTGATATTCTTCCATGTTAAATCTCCTTCCCTTCGTCCCATAACCGAAGGGAATTTATTTTAATTTAGAGAACCCCATAAATTCTCCTTTTTACTAATGAGTAATTAGTACTATTATTACATTATTAGAGTATTTAAGCTTTATGGTTGATTAGTACTATTAAATGACAATAAGTACTTATGACCAATAGATATATTTATATAATAGTACTATCTATAAATTATAAGTACAGATGGAACATAAAAAATTAACGCCTGAAGAAATAAAAATTTTAAAAGAGATGGAGAAAGAGGTAAACTCCCCAAAAGAAGAGACAAAGGAATTGCCTTTGGTAAAAAATAGTTATTCTAAAGATGGAAAAGAGATTAATCAATTTAAAATAAACATTCCAAAGAAATATGCGGATATAATTAAATTAGATAAAGAAAATTTTAAGGTTGTTTCTAAATTAGATAAAAAAAATAATAAACTGATTTTTGAGGTGATAAGAAATGAATAAACAGGTTGCTTTTACTGGGACTGAAAAGAGATTGATAAGAGCCCTTTACTGGTTAGACCGTTGGGCTACAATTAATGAAATTGCAGAAGTTGCAAACATGAGTTGGAATACTGCGAATACTATAATAAAAAGATTTTATGGAAGGAGAATTTTAAACCGAAAGACAATTAACGGGAAGATACATTGGAGGATTAATAATTTTTAAGATGGGAAAAAGGAGGAATAAATATTAGAATGACAAGTGAAGAACTATCTCAAAGAGGACTCACAAAAAAAGGGGTCACAATAATTGATTTTGAATTTTTTCAACTAGGAGCCACCACACTAAAACAGTTGAAGAAAACAAAGATAATCCAAAACAGAGACTATGGCAAATATGAGATTAGAAAACCTGACGGGCTTTTAGTTGATAGAGGAAATAAATCAAAATCAAAAGTTATTGCTGTCTTAGAATATAAAAAACCTTCTGAATTTCAAACTGATAAAAAGAAAAAAGAAGCGATTGAACAATGTAATGATTTATGTCAAGAACTTGAAGCACAAATAGGAATTATCACTGATGGGATTGTTACTTATTGGATAAATCCAAATGATGAAGATAAAAATAATGAATACAAAGATAGAACAACTGGAAAGAAAAGAAGTTTCTCTTATATCTTAAATGATGATAAGCAAAGATTACAAAAAAAGTTTTTTATTAAAGAAAGTGATAAAAAAGATATTTCAAAATTAGATGATGAAACAAGAGAAACTTACAGATTAGTTAAAAGAATTTTGGAAGAAACAAATAGTAAAAATTCTGTTTTGAAAGCAACAGAAAAAACAGACCCGACACCTCTTGCGAGAAGTGTTTGGCAAAGTATTTACATAAGCACAAAAGATAATCCAACTGCCTGTCTTTATAATGTTGTTGAGATATTTATCTTTAAATTTTTAAGTGATTTAGGGGTTTTGAAGGGTGTTAAGGGCTTTGATTATCTATTGAAACTTTACAAAACAGAAGACAATAAAACCGTTTTAGAACATTATGCTCGGACTTGTAGAGAAGAAATAAGAAATTTATTTGAAGCAGGAGATGATGGAACAACAATAATCAATGGAACTATTTTTGTAAATAAAGATGGAAGTCCAGTTTTATCACAAGCAACTTTATTTAAAGATACCATTGAAAAATACGCAAAGTTTGGAGATTTAAAAAATATTGAAAAAGGGTTTAAGACAAAACTATTTGAAACATTTTTGAAACAGAGTAAAGATAAAAGCAAATTGGGGCAATTTTTTACACCGAGAAAAGTTGTTAAGGGGATTGTTGAAATGGCAGATGTTGATAAGGCTGAGTTTATATGTGACCCTTTTTGTGGTGTTGGTGGTTTTCTTTTAGAACCATTTCAAATATCTCAAAATCTAAAAAATAAATTCTCTCCAAAAAATAATAAGATAAACCCGCCAGTAAAACTTTTAGGTTATGATACTGGAAGGGAAGATAATGATGAACAAAAAAGAACTATCATTTTAGCAAAGGCAAATATGCTTATTTATTTATCAGATTTAGTTGAAAAAAATCCTACATTAAACGAGGAATTTTCAAAAATAATAAATGACACTTTCCACTTTTTATCTGATAGTAATCTTGGAACATTAAAAGAAACTGAAAGGTTTGAAAAGAATGAAAATAAACCTGATTTGATTATTACAAATCCGCCATATATCACAAGCGGAGTAACCACCATAAGAAAAGAGATTGAAGAAGATGGTTTAACTGACTATTATAAGAATAGTGGAAAGGGGATGGAGGGTTTATGTTTAAAATGGATAATAAAAAATTTAAAAAGAAAAGGACAGGCATTTATTGTTTTACCAGATAATATTTTCAATGTGTTTGCTAATAAGTTTTTAAGAGATGAAATAAAAAAGAATTGTTACATAAATTGTATTATTTCTTTACCCGCAAAAACTTTCTTTAATACTCCAAAGAAAACCTATATCTTAGGTATAACAAAAAAGGATTGCGATGAAGATGAATGTGAAAACCTAAAACAAGATTTTCCAGTATTTACTTATTTGGTGTCTAATATAGGAGAAACCCTTGATGTTAATAGATTTGAAATACCTGAAAATGATTTGGATAATGCAAAGAATTTATTTAACCAATTTAAAGGAAGTCCAAATAGTTTTCAAACAGACGACCCGCGATGTAAGTTACAACCTATTGAAAAGTTTGAAAATGAAAAATATTGGATTATAGATAAATGGTGGAGTAAAGAGGAAAAAATTAAACTTGGAGTTGAAGAAGAAGATGAAAGTTTAACTCTTGATGAATTTAAAGATCAAATTGAAAAAACAAAAGCAAAATTAGGAGAATTAGAATGGGAAACAGATAAAACAAAAGAGAAAAAGTATAAAACAAAAATTGTTTATGTAACCGATACAACAAAAGACGGAGAAATAACACAAGAAGGAATTTTTGAAGCAGAAAAGGGAAATGCAAAATATACAAAAAAATATATGCATGACCATCAAGGAGAATTTCCAGTTTATTCTTCTCAAACTTCTAATTTAGGAGAAATCGGAAGCATAGACACTTTTGATTATGATGAAGAATGCTTTACTTGGACAACAGATGGAACTTATGTTGGAACTGTTTTTTATAGAAATGGTAAGTTTTCAATAACTACTCACTGTGGGATTTTAAGAGTTAAGCCCGAATATAAAAATAAAGTTGATTTTGAATACTTGAATTTTATCTTAAATCAAACACTCCCTAATTACAAATTGGGAGAAGGTTCTAACAAGAGATTGGGAACTGAAAGAATGAAGGAAGTTCAAATAGAAATCCCAATAGATGAAAATGGAGAATTTGATTTGGATAAACAAAGAGAAATTGCAGATAAACACAAAAAAATAGAAGAAATTAAGGAAAAACTAAAAGACAACTACGAAAAAATGATAAATTCAAAAGTTCAAATTATTGAGGTTGAGGAATGACGGAAAAAAAAATTTTACAAGATTTTGTTGAAGACCTTACTTTTTTAATGGAAAAAAACCATATTAATATTGTAATCCCATGCCTTTCTATGTGGGCAGAATATGTAATAAATAAATTAATTAATCAAAAGTTAGGCTCAAAATTAGAAAAGGAACGTGATTTTACATCCTCATTAAAATTACAAATTTTGAGAAAACTAGATATAATTGATGAAGCGGAATTTAAAACATTAGATGCTTTAAGAAGGTCTAGAAACCTTTTATTACATGAAGGAGTAACAATGAATCGGAAAAAGTTTGATAGCCTTCTTGATAAAACAGAGTTAAATAGTTCCTCAAAAAATATGGAAAAAGATTGGAAAAATAATGTCCCCTTAAACACGCGATTTCTTTATGCATGCTATTCAAAAATATTTAGATTATTACAGAAAGTTGAGTGTGATTACTCAACACTTATTTCAATCTATGGAGGCAAGGCTCATTTAGAAAAAGCTTTAACTTAAATCTCTGTCTAAAATTTATCCAAAAATCCTCTTAAAACTTAAAAAAGACTAGCACACCTAATCTCTATGAAAAAACAAATTATAATAGAAGGCAAAAAGTTGGATGAACTATATGAAATTTACCTTGATTGTATAGACTTAGAAAAAAGAAATGATTTAACAATCTCTGGAAAATGTGAATTACAGATTCTTAAGAAAATCTTTGAGTAATCTCCTAATTGTGCAGGATTAAACCTTTTTGTGCAGGACGGCGTTATTGGGCAAAGCCAAAATAAACAAAAGCTTTTTAAACTAAAACCCTTTTTAAGTTTTACTATGAACTCTCCTAAAAGATGTCCTGAGTGTAACAGTACACATTTAATTTATGATGATAACAAAGGTGAACTAATTTGTGGTGATTGTGGTCTTTTAGTAGAAGAAGGAATGGTTGATACTGGCCAAGAGATGAGAGCATTTGATAAAACAGAAAAAAAATCTCGAGGTGGAGCACCAATTTCTATGCAAAAATTTGACAGAGGATTAACAACAAACATTGGAGAGATTTCAGACATTTATAGATTAGATTCATCTCAACAAACACGAAAATATTTAAGATTAAAAAAATGGCAAGAAAGAGTTTCAACTTCTATTGAGCGAAATTTAAGACTTGCAATGTCAGAATTAAGAAGAGTAGCTTCATATCTAGATTTACCAAATGTTGTTAAAGACGAAGCAGCAAGAATTTATAATTATGTTTTACAAAGAGGATTAGTACGAGGACGTTCAATGGAATCAGTTATCGCTTCTTGTATTTATGCTGCATGTAGATCCTATAATATCCCAAGAACATTAGACGAAATTTCTCATGCTAGTGAAGTAGAAAGAAAAGAAATTGGTAGAACTTATAGATTTATTATTAGAAAAATAGGATTAAAATTAATTCCCTCTTCTCCAAAAGATTATATCTCAAGATTTGGTTCAACATTACACTTATCACCAAGATCTCAAAATGAAGCATTAAAAATTTTAAATAGAGAAGAAATTGCAGAATTGTCATCAGGTAGAGGACCTGCAGGAATAGCAGCAGCAGCACTTTATGTTGCAGCATTATTAAACGACGAAAAAAGAACACAAAGAGAAGTAGCAGATATTGCAGGAATAACAGAAGTAACAATCAGAAATAGATATAAAGAATTATTAACAAAATTAGAACTCGAAGAAAAAATAAAAATAAAAGAAAATGAAGCAAGAAAAAAGAAAAAACTTGCTAAAATAAAAGAAAAACATTAAAAAAATTTTATCTTCTTAAATCAGAAATTAATTGATACACTTCTTTAGAAATTAAATATTCTTTTTCTTTAATGTTTATATAATAAGAATATTCTCCAAAATTAGTTCTGTAAAGTGGACTAATATCAATTAAATCAATTAATTCAAATTCATATATTAAATACCATTTATTTGAATAATAAGTAAAATAATAATCTGTATATCTTTGAAATATTTCAAGAGATTCTATTTGAGATTTATCAATATTTTCTGGGAATATTAATTGATTAAATGATTCATCTGAAGGTTTTATTATAGAAATAGTTGAATGTGCCCTCATAGATTCTATCTTCTTCAACATTTTTTCATCTAAAATATTTTCAGATTCACTCAATTTATTTTCATCTAAACTTTCTTTTTCTTGAATATTAGTACTCTCTAAATTTTCCTTTAATACAAATTTTTTACCATCAAAAAGATAATTTTCTAAATCATTTAATTTCAAATCATCTTTAATTTGAAGAGTAATAATCCCATCAACCATTAACCCAATTGTTCTATCCTCAGAATCAATTATTTTATATCTTTTTTCTTGAGTCTGTTCTAAAGAATATCCTGTAAATTTACCATTAAAATAAATTTCGTTATTTGATGACAAATCCCAACCATCCTTAAAATTTTCTAAAGATTCTTCTTTAATAGAAGTTTCTTCTAATTCTTTTATTTTTGGTTCTTCCTCAACGTTTGATTCTTCATCTAACACTTTATCACTAATATCATTTGATTTAGTGGTTAATTCAATACTCTTCTCATAAAGTAATTGATAAAATTGAACTTTTAGAGAAATTGCTTCTGCCTTATCTTTATTTGTACCTTTACCAGTATCTTCCCCAGAAATACCAATAATTTTATCTAATGAACCCATTAAAGAATCTTCTTCATTTAATATTATTTCTACACTCTTAAAAGAAAATTCTTCTATAGAACTCTTTAATCTTAAAATTTCTTCTCTTACATCTTCATACTCCTGAAGAATTTTTTCATAACTATCATAAATTAAACTATCTAAAATACTTTTATCAGATTCAAGACTAATTGCATTAAAATCCTCTTGAACACTCTCAATATCTAACCAACATTTTATATTCTCATTTCCACAATAACCCGCTTCTATCCACTTTTTTTCAGAATTAGTTAAATCATCCTTACTTGGATTAGAACTAGCACAAATTCTAGTTATTCCTAATAATTCAATATTTTTACCATTAATGTTAAAAATTGAAGAACTACTTGAAATACAATCTTTTTCTGTTGTTATTTTATTTTTACTAACTTCTTCTTCTACATATTTTTCTTTAATATATTCTCCAGCAAGACTACTAGTTACAGAACCAAATCCACAACTTTCAACACCATTTAAACTTACACATAAAGTACTATAACCTGAAACAGTAACAAATGTTGGTGTATCTATTTTACCATCATCTGCATCTAAATAACCACTTGCAACTTCATAAGTTGGATTAACATTAATATAACTAGCAGGAGGATTTTTCAAATAAACTTTATAACTTAAACCTTCATTTTTACCTGCATATATTTGATAAGTTACTTTATATTGGGATCTTGAAGGAACACTAATATCTTCGTATAAAGACTCACTAAAATAAGCATTAAATTGTGCAGGGCTTTCAGGCTCAGATAAAATACCTAAACCATTTTTAAGCTTAGTAGGCAAATCTACTCCAATAAAATTTCTACAAAATTCAGTTCCAATACTCTCAAAATCATCAAACTTATAAGCTTTCAAGAGTTCATCTCCATAATTTGAAATATAATTAGATAAGGCAGATTCCATATTTTGAAAATTTTGTTGAGCAAATAAATATTCTCCGCCACCTTGAACTCCACCAGTAACCTTATTTGAAGGAGAACTTAAAGCATTAATCATCAAAGAACTTTGTTCCCAGAATAAATTACAAAAATAAACACTAGTTATTGCATCACATACACCAACATATTCTCCTGTTTCGATATTTGTTTGTAAACATTGTCTTGTTTGTTTTAAAACAGAATTTAAATTTTGTAAACCTGCATTAATTCCAGTTAAACAAATTGGAATCTTTATTCCTTCATCCTTATTTGGCCAACATAACACCAAACTTCCAATAATTCCTTGTTGAGGAACATTACTTACAGGATATCTTCCTCCTGCATCACATCTACTCGAAGGACATAAAACAGGATCACACACATTAAACATTATCTGACAATCTTTAACACTCATAAAATCAGTACATTCAAAAATACCACTATCAGTCATTGTTTGACCAACCTCAAAATAATTACCTAAAATATATACTTTTTCTTTTCCATATTGTTCTGAGGCACTAATAATGGCTTCTTTTGCTTTATTATACAATTCTAAAACCTCTTTAGAATTCAAATCAGAACAAAATCTAATTGAATCATAATTTGATTGATACGAACTAAATCCTTGACATAAATCATCTCCACCTAGATATTCCATATTACCATTATTTCCAACATTACAAATATAAAAATAATTAACTTGACCACTGGTATCATAACTTTTAACTTCTGTTTCAATTAAACTACCTTCTGAATTTGAAATATAAGTATACCATCCTTCATTTAAATCAAGAGGAACAACAGAAGGCAATCCTTTATTTTTACCAGAATCATAATATCTAACTTGTGGATTTAAAAATTTATTAGAACAAGTTCCTTTTGATAAACTAGAATCATCTAATATAAGATTTGAATTAACTTTAGAACCTTCATATTCTTTTTCAGCAAGATCACAAGAAACAGAAGTACAACTTGAATCTTGTTTTAATAAATCTTGATATAACAAAGCAGTTCTAACTTGAGTCACAGTATATAAATTTTCTTTATCAATATCCGGATTAGTTATTTTTCCTTTTAAT
>Ga0334894_1000422_pt1 | contig 52808 bp, 63 predicted proteins | sample GraSluR3_MG_6_FD_207225 | JGI IMG/M metagenome (GOLD analysis project Ga0334894, IMG submission 207225) | Sludge microbial communities from methane-producing bioreactor in Wageningen University, Netherlands - Granular Sludge_12_05 R3 | ecosystem: Engineered > Bioreactor > Anaerobic >...
ATGAGTATTGTTCCTCAAGAAGTTATTCTATTTGATGATACTATTTATAACAACATAAAGTTTGCTAATCCTTCAGCAAGAAAACAAGAAGTTTTAAATGCTATAAAATTTGCCCAATTAAATGACTTGATTAAGAAATTACCAAAAGGGTATAATACAATTGTTGGAGAAAGAGGTGTAAAGTTGTCAGGAGGACAAAAACAAAGAGTATCAATTGCAAGAGCAATTTTAGCAAATAAAAAACTCTTAGTTTTAGATGAAGCAACATCAGCATTAGATTCTGAAACAGAACATAATATCAAAGTAGCATTAGAAAAATTAATGAAAAATAGAACTTCTATAGTTATAGCTCATAGACTTTCAACAATAATGAATGCTGATTTAATTGTGGTTTTAGACGAAGGAAAAATAGTACAAATGGGAACACATAGAGAATTAATTACACAAGGTGGAGAATATGCAAAACTTTGGAATTTTCAAAAAGGTGGTTTTTTACAAGAATAATAACAATAGTCTTAAAAAAACAAAAATCTTAATTTATTTATGACAAAAGTATTATTAGACCCTTATTTATATGATGCATCTCAAATAAAAGGAGAAGCATCAAAAGTTTTTTTTCCAAGAACAATAAATGAAATTAAAAAAATAATTCAATTAAATAAACACATTTGTATTAGAGCTGGAGGAACAGGTTTAGTCGGTGGTAGTGTTCCTCAAAATGAAGTTATTTTAGATTTATCAAAGCTAAATCATATTTTAAATTTAGATTTAAATCGTAAAACAATAGAAGTAGAAGCAGGAGTAATACTAGATGACTTACAAGATTATTTATCAAAAAATAATTTAGAATTTCCAGTTAATCCTTCAAGTCATGGAGTTTGTACTATTGGTGGAATGATTGCTACAGATGCTGTTGGAAGTAGAGCAATAAAGTATGGACGAACATCTAAATGGGTAAGATGGATTGAAACAATAGATGCAAATGGTAACCTAACAAGGAATAGTAATACAGAATTATCAGATTTTTCAAGAATGGAAGGAATAACTGGCGTAATTGTGAAAGCATGTTTAAACTTAACTAATCAAATAAAAAGAACAGGTTCTTTATTTAAAATTGAAACAATAGAAGAAGTAATTAAGAAAACAAAAGAATTAAAGAATAACCCTTCTATCTCAATGATTGAATATTTAGATAAATTTACTTCTAATGGTTTAGGTTTTGGAAGTTATTATCATTTAATTGCTGAATTTGAAGATAATAGTGGTGAATTGAAAAATGAAAGTTATTTTAAATTATTACAAAAAAGAGATGAAGTTTATCCATTTTTAGCAGGAGAAGGGTATACTCATATAGAAGATCCAAAAATGATATTAGATAAACTTCTTGAACTTATGAAATGGTTAGAGAAAAATAATATTCCTTGTTTTGGTCATATTTCTGTTGGTTTATTACATCCCTGTTTTAATAAATCTCAAGAGAAGTTAATACCTGAAATGATGAAAATCATTAAAAAACATAATGGACAAATAAGTGGTGAACATGGAATAGGATTATTAAAAAAACAATATGTTGATGAACAAGATAAAAAGATAATATTAAATATTAAGAAGAGAAAAGATAAACAAAACAAATTTAATCAAGGTAAAATAATTCATTAATATGAAAATAAATGTTAAAGTAAAAACAAATTCTAAAGAACAAAAAATAATAAAAGAAAATGAAAATAATTATATTGTTTTTTTGAAAAAACAACCAATAGATGGAAAAGCAAATAAAGAATTATTAAAACTCTTAACTAAATATTTTAAATCAAATGTTCTTCTATTAAGAGGGGAAAGAGTAAAAAATAAAGTTCTTGAAGTAATATAATGGGGATAAAATATGTTTTAGCGGATGATGTAAAGAAAAGATCAGAAGAAATTATTAATTTAATGAATTGGAATTATATTGATAAAGAGAATGTTTCATATATTCGGAGCTTTGGTTCAACAGCAAGAAATACTATTGCTCGTTGTCATGCTCTTGGAAAAGCAATGCAAATTGGAATGAACAGAAAAACTTCTTTTTACCTTATAGAAGTAATTTCTGAAAACTTTGATAGATTATCTGAAAACGAAAAAATAAAAGTAATTATACATGAATTAATGCATATTCCTAGAACTTTTGGTGGTGGTTTTATTCATCATGATAAGGTTAATGATAAAAATGTAGATATCCAATATAAAAAATATATTGATCTAAAATTAGACGATAAAATTTATAATAGGGAATATAAATCAAAATGGTTTTAAAAAAAATAACTTATTTAGAAAATAAAAAAAAAGTAAATTTAATTGTTAAACCAGTTTCAAATTTTTCAACAGGATTAATGTTTAAAAAATCAACAATTCCATTATTTTTTAATTTAAAAAAAGAAAATTTTTTTTCGATTACAGCTTTATTTTGTAAAGATTTTATAGCGATTACCCTCGATAAAAATTATAATCTTCTCCAAAAACAAAAGATTAAAGGTGGTACTCTCAAGATAAAATTATATGGACAATATTTAATTGAAATCATCTAAAATTACGACGATAAATCGTCGGATAAATCGAAACATTTAAATATAAGAATATCCTTATGAAATTATTAATTTATTTAAAGAGGTAAAAAGGAGGTTAAAAAATGGGAAAAATTGTTAAGAAGGGTGTTGTTGAAAGAAAACCAGGTCATCTTTATTATGTAGATGCTAGTGGTAATGTTTGTGAAGCAAAGATGGCTAGAGGTGGTAAAAAGAAAAAAGCTGTTGCTAAAAAAACAGTAGCAAAGAAACCAGCAGCAAAAAAAGCACCTGCTAAAAAACCAGCAGCAAAGAAAAAAGTTGTTGCTAAAAAGAAAAAGTAAATAATTACTTTATTTTTTATTTAAATTTCATACTCAATGAACTCATTGAAAAGGGAGACGATGAGTTCATTATTTCTTTAATTTGTTTTTATAATCTTCAATTGCTATTTTTAATGCATCTGCAGCTAAATTCGAACAATGTATTTTAATACTCGGTAATCCTCCAAGTTTTTCTAAAACATCTTTATTTTCTATTTTACTTGCTTCATCTAAACTTTTATCCTTTGCAATTTGTGTTAACATAGAAGAAGAAGCTATTGCAGCTGCACAACCAAATGTTTGAAATTTAATATCTTCTATTATGTTATCTTTTACTTTAATCATTACTTTTAAGACATCACCACATTTAGCATTACCAATAATTCCTTCTCCATCAGGATTTTCCATTTGTCCCATATTTTTTGGATTTAAAAAATTCTCTTTAACAATTTCATTATAATTTGTATTATTCATTTTTATTTAATTCCATAATTAATTTATTAACATCTATTCCGTGTAATAAACATCCTTCTTCTATTGTTTCAAATTGAGCCATAGCACATCCTCCACACATTAAACCTTTTTCCATTAGAATCAATCCTATTTCTGGGTTTTTTTCCATAACTTCAAAAAAAGTCATTTCTTTTGTTATCTTTTCTTTATTCTTCATCTTTAATTTTAAATGGGCTCATTCTTCTTAAATAAGTTACATGCTCTTTTAATTTTTCAATAAAATAATCTATTTTTTCTTTATCAATATTTTTATCTAAACTAATTCTAATACTTCCATGAATATATAATTCATCTACATTAATTGCTTTTAATACATGACTTTCTTCTAAATTATGTGAAGAACAAGCAGAACCAGTAGAGACATAAATATTTTCTTTATCTAATAATAACATTAAACTTTCTCCTTCAATACCATAAAAAGAAACATTAATATTATTGTAAATTCGCTTTTCAGTTGAACCATTTATTTTTATTCCTTTTATTTCTTTTAATCTCTCTAGAATATAATCTCTATTTTCTTTTACTTTTTCAATCTCTAAATTTAATTCTAATGCTTTAGAAAGACCTATGATTCCTAAAATATTCTCAGTTCCTGCTCTTAATTTAAATTCCTGTTCTCCACCGTCAATAAATCTCTTAATTCTTGTTCCTAATTTAATATATAAAAAACCAATTCCTTTAGGAGCATTAAATTTATGTCCAGATACACTCAGTAAGTCTATGTTTAATTCTTTTACATCTAAAGGTATTTTTTTAAAACCTTGAACAATATCACTATGAAAATAAACTCCTTTTTCTTTACACATCTCTCCAATTTCTTTAATTGGTTGTATTGTTCCAATTTCATTATTTATCCACATTATACTTACAACTAAAGTATCTTTCCTAATTCTCTTTTTGATTTCATCAATATCTATAATACCTTCTTCATTAACTTTAATATAATCAACTTCATAACCTCTTTTTTCTAATGATTTACATGTATTAATAATAGAAGGATGTTCAATACAAGAAGTAATAATATGTTTTTTTTCAGGATGTGCTAAAGCAAGACCTTTAATTGCAAAGTTATTACTTTCTGTTGCTCCACTAGTAAAAATTATTTCTTCAGATTCAGCATTAATATACTTAGCTATCTTTTCCCTTGCTTCTTCTATTTTTTCTCTTACTTCTTTAGCTATTTTATATTGACTTGAAGGGTTTGCATAATGTTTTTCATTAAACTTTATTATTTCATTTATAACTTCATTATCTATCTTAGTTGTAGCTGCATTATCTAAATAAACTTCCATTTTTATCTTTCCTCACATTTTTCTTTACAACAACATCTTCCCTTACAAAATGTTTTTGCATGTTTATCAATTAAATTTAATATAGGAATTATAGTATCTTTATTTAAAGAATAAATTCTATTTTTTCCTTGAACTTCAACATTTACAATATTACAATGTCTTAAATTTTGAAGTGCATGAGAAATTTTACTTTGTTCAATATTCAAGATATTAGAAATTTCGCTTACACTTTTTTTACCTTTTTTTAACTCACTAATTATTTTAATCCTTAATTCACTAGCAAGATTACTAAAGAATACATAATATGAATTATTGCTCATATGAATTACAATTCATATTTGTTTTTAAATCTTTTTATCTTTAATTTTTAACTAATCGCACCAACAGGACATGCATCAATTGCATCATCAGAACATGGAACTTGCTTTTTAACTTGCGCTTTTCCATTTTTTAATTCAAATCCTTCTGGACAAACAGCTACACATGCTCCGCAGCCAATACATTTTTCTTTATTTATTTTTACCATAAAGTCCTCCTTTAATAATAATCTTTAAGTAAAAATATTTATAAACTTAATTAATCAGTTTATATTATGACAAGTTTATTGATTAGTTTAATTATTGCAGGTGTATTATTACTCCTTACTTTTTTTGGTTATTATAACAAATTTATAGTTTTAACACAAAGAATCAAAAATTCAAAAGCACAAATTAATGTTCAATTAAAAAAGAGATCTGATTTAATTCCTAATTTAGTAAATATTGTTAAAGGTTATATGAAACATGAAAAAAGTTTATTAACTGAAGTTACAAAAGCAAGAACCAGTTTTTTAAATGCTAAAAATTTTGAAGAAAAAGTTAAAGTTGGTAGTGAATTACAACATTCTTTAAAGAATTTATTTGCAGTAGCTGAAAATTATCCTGAAGTTAAAGCTAATCAAAGTTTTGTTGAATTGCAAAGAGAAGTTTCTGCTATTGAGGATAAAATTGCATATTCAAGACAATATTACAATGATTCAATAATGACTTATAATAATTCTATTGAGGTAATTCCAGGAAAATGGTTTGCAAGTTTATATCATTTTAAAAAAGAAAATTATTTTGAGATTCCTGAAGAAGAAAAAATTAATCCTGTAATTGAATTTTAATAATTAAAATGAATAGAACATCTTTTTATGAAGAAATAAGGAGGAATAAAATAAAATCTTATTTCTTATTAGTAATTGTCTTTTTAGTATTACTTAGTTTAGTATACACTATTTCATTAGTTGCAGGACCTGATTATTTCTTTATGATATTAATTTTTGGGACAATATTTTCTATTTTTTATGTTCTAATTTCTTATAACAGTTCTTCTAAGATAGTTTTAGCTTCTGTTAAAGCAATAAAAGCAGAACAAGAACAATTCAAAACTTATCATAATCTTGTAGAAGGTTTATGCCTTGCCTCAGGATTAGAAAAACCTAAATTATATGTTATGAAAGATACTCAAATAAATGCATTTGCATCAGGTAAAAATCCAAAGGAAGCAATAATCTGTGTTACAACAGGAGCTTTAGAAAAATTAACAAAACAAGAATTAGAAGGAGTTTTATCACATGAATTAAGTCATATTGCAAATTATGATATTCGTTTCATGAGTCTTGTTGCTGTTTTAGTTGGTTTAATTTCAATAATCTCACAAATATTCTTAAGAAGTCTTTTTTTCGGAGTAGGAAGTTCTAATAGAAGTGAGAAAAATAATGTTATTTATATTTTAATTGCACTAGCCTTAGCAATTATTTCTCCTTTAATTGTAGCATTAGTTCAACTTGCAATTTCTAGAAAAAGAGAATATTTAGCAGATTCTTCAGCAGTTAAATTTGTAAGAAGTCCAACTGGTTTAATTGGAGCTCTTCAAAAAATAAAACAAGAATCAAAAACAAATGTTAGAATTCCTGATGCAATCTCTCCACTATTCTTAGTTAAACCTTATAACTCTAAAGAATTATTCCAAACACACCCAGATATAAACAAAAGAATTGAATTATTAAAAAAAATGTGAAATTTTATAAATCTAAATCTACTTAAGGATTCATGAAAAAAATAAATCTTATAAAGCTACAAAATACATTATTAATAGTATTAGGAGTTATAGTCATTATTTTAGGAATTTTAAATTTAATTAAAGATAGCCCATTCAATTTAGAAAAAGAATGTATTTTAAGAGATGGAAAATGGTTAGAGGAATATAAAGAATGTGAAGGAATTTCCCTTGAAAGTTGTGAAGAATTAAGGGGTACTTTTAATGAATGTGCTTCTGCATGTAGACACACAAATTCTGAATTTTGTATTATGCTTTGTGTTCCTGTTTGTTCTTTTAATTAATATTTAAATCTTTATTTTAACATGTGAATTAGTACAATAAAATTTATAAACTAATTTTAACTTTAAAATAGTAACATGAAAGACTTAAAGAAAGATATTCTTGGTGGATTAGTAACAATTGTATTAGCAACAACTATTGGATGTACTTCATTACCATTAACTTCTCAAGAACCAATTAATTCAAATAAAAATACTTATACAATACAAAAAGTTAAAGGAATTAAAGTCCCATTTACAGAAAATACAAGAATTTTACGTGGTTTAGATTTAAAGTCTTATAATAAACCTTTCTTTTATTTTAATAGTAATAATTTTAATAATAATTCTTCTTATTTATTAGAAAAATATAATTCTTTATTGGCTGATGAAGATACATCTAAAATATTATATATTTTATACCCCATTGGTGAATCTCAAGAAGGAGAAAAAGTATATGAATCTTATAAAGTAAATAAAGATAAGTTTGATAAAGAACTAGAAAACGATTCTGATTTTTATGAAACTCTAAAAAAACAAAGAGTTTATGTTTCTAGAAATTTTATTCCAGAACTTGTAGATGAAAAAGATGAAAGTGTAAACTCAATAGATATATATTATAATCCTACTCCGAAATTTGAAGATAAAAATTCTACTGATCCTGAAAAACCTAATTATGATATTCCAACATATATCCCTGGAAATAGTGATACTATAGGTGGTGGGGAATATAATCCTGGAAGTGGAGGTTCAGTAGGAAATTAAAATGGAAAAGAAATTAAAATACATTAGTTTATTTTTGTTTATTATTTTATTTAGTTTAACAAATGTTTTAGCAGATTTAAGTGTAAAATATACTATTTATGAAGGAGAAATAGATTCATCAGGTAATTTAATTAAAAAATCTAATACTCTCTCAGGTTTTAATGTTAATGTTTATCCTTGTAATAATGATGCTTGCACAAGTATTGGTTCATTAATTCCAAGTTTAAGTACTAGTTCTTTAAGTGATAATGTTATTATATCTTATCCTCATGAAATGTTAACAACATATGGTTATGCACTTTATTTTTACAATGAAGATTATATTGGTTTTCAGTTATGGAATGAAAAAGCTTGGGGAACTTCAACAACAATTTATGAAGGACAAAAAATCTATTTATCTAAAAGAGTTGGAGGACATATTCCAATTTCTGGTTTTGAATTTAATTCTCAAACACCAAAAAACCAAAATACTAACTTTAATGTAAAAATAAATTTAAGTTCAAGTGATTATATCCTGATATCTGATAAAACACATTTTGATACTGGATTAATAGAAAAAGTAAAAGTAAATGTTACATTTAATGTTTTAAATGGTTCTAGTATTTTATCTAAACAAGAAAAAACAATAGAACTTCCTTATGGAGAAAGTTTAACAAATATACCTTTTAATTATACTTTTACTGAAGTTGGTTTATATAATGTAAGTGTTGAAACAGAAATCATTGATTCTAAGTTTAAGTCAACATCTATAAAAGATGAAATAAAAGAAATTAAAGTAGTGAGTGATTCTAAATATAATTATAGTTCATCTTATATTGTAAATGTAGATTATTCTTCATTAAACCAATATATTAATGACAAAATTTCTGTTAATTTTATTCCTAGAAGTAATTATATAGACGAATTTGGAAACACTTATAATAAAAATAATTCTGTAAATGTAACAATAAAAAATCAAACAAATTTAATTTATTCAAATATTTCAAATGTAAATTATAATAACTTATTTAGTTTCTTTTATAATTTTGATAAAGAAGGAATTTATAATGTTTCTTTTGAAATTTGTCCTATTGAAGATATTTCATCAGACAAAACATGTACTTCTTTGAATTTAACTTATAATATAACCAAAAAAGATTCTTCAAGAAGTGTATCAAAAGGTTCTTCTAGTACTAATAAACAAGAATCTATTATTTTGTATTCTAGTGAAGAATTAATTCAAGATCAGAGTAATACTGAAATGACAACTGATAATCAATTTAGTTCAGAAACTATTTCATTAAATAATCAAGAACAAGGTGAAGTAGACAGTCAAGAAGTTTTATTTTTTACTTTAATCTCTGTTTTTGGTTTTGGAAGTATTGGAATCTTAACTCTTATAATTGTTAAATTTTTATTATTTATCTAATTCTTAATTTATTTTAGTTGAAATATAGTTTTTATAACCTAAGAATTTTTAAAGAATAACTACTCAAAGATACTATAACTAAATTCAAAAAAATTTGAAAGGAGGTAATAAAATATGCCGTTAGATTTTGCAAAAGAAGCGATTGAAAATGTCGAGGCTAATAGCATTAACTTTAGTGAGTTACGTGCTGGAAAAGCAAATATTAAGGTTTTTGGTTGTGGTGGTTGTGGATGTAATATGGCTACTTGGTTATTTAATAAAGGAATAAATGGTGCTACTGTTTATGGTTTAAATACCGACGCTTTACATTTATCTATTACTAAAACTGACGAAAAAATTCTTATTGGAAAAGAATTAACAAGAGGATTAGGCTGTGGGGGTTACCCTAAAAAAGGACGAGAAGCTGCAAAAGAATCTCTTTCTGACCTGAAAAAAGCTGTTTCAAATTCTGATATGGTTTTTGTTCTGGCTGGAATGGGTGGAGGTACTGGAACTGGTGCTATACCTGTAGTTGCTCAATTGTCTAAAGAGTCTGGTGCTGTTGTAATTGCTGTTGTGACAATGCCCTTTGAAGCAGAAAAAGCAAGAATTGACAAGGCTGAATTTGGACTTCAAGAATTAAGAGAAGTAGTTGATACTGTTATTGTTCTTGATAATAATAGACTTGTAGATATTGCTGGACAACTTCCAATGGAACAAGCTTTCGCAGTTGCTAATGAATTAGTATCTACTATGATTAAAGGAATTGTTGAAACAATAACTTTACCATCTTTAATCAATTTAGATTATGCAGATGTTTCTTCTATTATGAAAAATGGAGATGTAGCTGTGATAGGAATTGGTGAAGATAATTCAAATGCAAAAGTAGATGCAGCTGTTCAACAAGCTTTAACACATCCTTTATTAGATGTTGATTATAGAGGAGCAACTGGAGCTTTAATACATGTAACTTGTGGACCTGACTTGAAATTAGAAGAATTTGATAATATTGGTCGTCTTGTAACTGAAAGCTTGTCTCCTGAAGCACAAGTAATCATAGGTGCAAGAGTGAATAAAGAATTTCAAGGAAGAGTTAGAGTAATCACAATAATGACTGGTGTTAAATCACCTTACATATTGGGAAAAAACCAATCAAGTATGTTTCGTGATGAAAGACAAGTTAGTGTTAATGATTTAGGTCTTGATGACTTAAGCTACTAAAAATTATATGCCCTTTTTGGGCTTTTTTTATTTTTTTATTTTTTTATACCCAATCATTTCTTACAAAAGATTCATTTTTGTATTCTTTATTATTATATTCATTAAAGAAAATAAGATTATCTAGTTCAGGTTTCCTTTTTTTAATTTCACTTTCTCCATTTATCTTTAGTCCAATAGGAAAAATACCTTCTACATTTAATTTTTCAGGAATGTCTAAAATTCTTTTAACTTTATCATCATAAAAATATCCAATCCAACAGCTCACCATTCCATTATTTGTAATCGATAATAATAAATTTTGAATTGCAGCTCCTGATTGTTGATGACTATATTTTTCTCCTCTTTCATTATAACTTCTAATTAAAATTTCAGGATTACTTACTAGAACAACAACATAACTTGCTTGAGAAATAAATTTTTGTTGAGAAGCTATTGCTAATTCTTCAATTATTTTTTTATCATCAATTAAAATATATTTTAAAATATTTTGATTTCCTGCAGCAGGTGCAAGACTAGAAAGTTCAATTGCTTGGAGAATTTTTTTTAATTCAGGTTTTTTTGTAGAATATTTTCTTACACTTTTTCTCTCTCTAACTACTTTTTCAAAATCCATAAAAAGAAGATGTTTTTAGAATATAAAAATCTTTACTAAAATAAACTAGATTCTAATATCTCTGGAAATTTTCTCCAATCATCCATTATAATTAATTCTTCTTTGTTCTCAATTAAACCTTTGTTGTAAAGGACTCCTTTTAATCCTGAATTTTTTATCCCCTTAAAACTATTTATTGAATCATCTACTAATAATCTTGCCCCTTTTTCTTGACTAAATCTTACTTTTGAAGTTAATTCACCAAAGTAATGTATTTTATCAATACAAGATTCATAATAATCAAAAATAATTTTATCAATTAAAGAAGAATGACATAATGGTCTTGCAGTACAACATTCAAATCTATAATCATTTTTTAAATTTCTTAAAGTTTCATAAGCATGAGAAATTCTTTGAAAAAGAAAATCTGCATATTGAAAGTTTAATATTTCTCTTCCAATATCAAATAATTCTTCTAATTTTATCTTATTCAAATAAGAATTTAATTCTTCTAAACTGTTAAACTTATATCTTTGACTCAAAAATAATTTCTGAACTGTTTTAGTTTCTAATAAAGTGTCATCAATATCTAAAAAAACAAGTGGTTTTTCCATAACTCTAATTAAAGAAGATTATTAAAAAGCATTTGTATCTTTAAACAATTGTTTTAATTTTTTCTAATATTAAATCTTCTTTTTTAGAACTCTTACCATATGTTTGTCCAAACCTAACTAAAATATAATTTATTTTATAATGATATTTTTCAGGAAACAACTTTATTAAATCTTGTTCAACTTTTTCTCTAGTATTTGAATTTGCCCAATTTAATTTTCTAGAAATTCTATAAACATGAGTATCTACTCCAATTCTATTTTCTTTTTTTACTTCAGCTAAATAAACATTTGCTGTTTTTCTTCCAATACCTGGTAATTTTATTAAATCTTCAAATTCATATCTCACTTTTTTTTCTAAAAGAATTTTTGAAATTTCAATTATATTTTTGGCTTTAGTCTTATAATAATTTATTGATTTAATTTCTTTTTCAATCTCTTCAAGTTTAGCATTAGATAATTTTTTTAAAGAATTGTATTTCTTGAATAATCTCTCACAAACTTCTATTGTTTTAGTATCTCTTGTTTGAGCAGACATCATTATAGCAATTAAAGTCTTCCAATTTTTATTCCACCCTTCTGCAGCAAGTCTAGTTTCTTTAGAAGTTAGTTTTTCTAATTCATTTAATTGTTTAATTGCTTTTTTAGATTCAATCATAAAATTAATTTGAAAGTATAACTTAAATTTCTTTCTTTTTTAAAATTTAATAAAAATATAAGAGAAATTATAACAAAATTTATAAATGATTTTTTTCCACTAGATATAATGGAAGAAAAATTTGTTTATTCTTTTGAAGAAGGAAAAAAAGAGATGAGAAGTCTTTTAGGTGGAAAAGGTGCAAATCTAGCTGAAATGACTAATTTAGGAATGCCTGTTCCTCCAGGATTTACTATTACAACAAAAGCTTGTTTAGACTATTATGAACAAAATAAAAGGATTTCTCCACAAGTATTAAGTCAAGTAAATGATTATTTATTTAAATTAGAAGAGAAATTAAAAAAAAGATTAGGAGATGAAGAAAATCCTTTGTTAGTTTCTGTTCGTTCTGGTTCTGTAGCTTCAATGCCTGGAATGATGGATACTGTATTAAACTTAGGATTAAATGATAAATCTGTTTTAGGTTTAGCTAAAAAAACAAATAATGAAAGATTTGCATGGGACGCTTATAGAAGATTTATTCAAATGTTTGGAAATGTTGTTATGGAAATTGAGCATCACTTTTTTGAAGAAGTTTTAGACCAAATCAAAAAAGAAAAAAGTATTGATTATGATAATCAAATGAGTGTAGAAGACTTAAAAAAAGTTGTAGAAAATTATAAGAAAAAAATAAAAGAATTAAAAAGTATTTCATTTCCTCAAAATCCACAAGAACAATTATTAATGGCTATTAATGCAGTTTTTGATTCTTGGAATAATCCTAGAGCAATTACCTATAGAAGATTAAATAATATTAGTCACACACTTGGAACAGCAGTAAATATTCAATCAATGGTATTTGGGAATATGGGAGACACTTCTGGAACTGGTGTTTGTTTTTCAAGAAATCCTTCAACAGGAGAAAAAGAATTTTATGGAGAATATTTAATGAATGCTCAAGGTGAAGATGTTGTTGCTGGAATTAGAACACCAAAACCTTTAATAGAATTAAAACAAGAATTTCCAGAAGTATATAATGAATTAGAGAACTTAAAAGATAAATTAGAAAATCACTATAAAGACATGCAAGATATGGAATTTACAATTCAAGAAGGCAAACTTTATTTTTTACAAACTAGAAATGGAAAAAGAACAGCTCATGCTGCAATTAAAATTGCTGTTGATTTAGTAAAAGAAGGTTTAATTACAAAACAAGAAGCATTATTAAGAATCGATGCAAATTCTTTAGATCAACTATTACATAAAGGTTTAGACGAGAAATTTAAAAAACAAAATAAACCTGTTGCAAAAGGTCTTCCAGCAAGTCCAGGTGCAGCAGTAGGTAAAATATCTTTTAGTGCAAAAGATGCTTTTGAGAGAAAACAAAAAGGAGAAAGTGTAATTTTAGTTAGAACAGAAACTTCACCCGAAGACATTGAAGGAATGAATTCTGCTGCAGGTATTTTAACTTCAAGAGGTGGAATGACATCTCATGCTGCTGTTGTTGCAAGAGGAATGGGAAAATGTTGTGTTGCAGGATGTTTTGAAGCAAAGATTAATGAAAAACAAGAAAAAATGATTATTGGAGAAAATGAATTAACAAAAGATGATTTTATTTCAATTGATGGTTCAACAGGAGAAGTTTTTATTGGAGAAATACCATTAACAGATCCTAAATTAAGTGAAGATTTTAATCAAATAATGAATTGGTCAGATGAAATAAAAAAATTAGATATAAGAACAAATGCAGATACACCATTTGATGCTAAGACCTCATTAAAATTTAATGCAACAGGCATTGGTCTTTGTAGAACAGAACATATGTTTTTTGGCGAGAATAAAATAAAAGCAATGAGAGAAATGATTTTGTCTTCTGATTATAAAGGTAGAAAAAAAGCACTAGAAAAATTACTTCCTTTTCAGAAACAAGATTTTACAGGTTTATTTGAAGTAATGAGTGAAAAACCAGTTACAATTAGATTATTAGATCCTCCTTTACATGAATTTTTACCAACACAAGAAAAAGAAATTCAAGAATTATCTCAAGAAATGAATATTAATGAAATAGAATTAAAAAAGAAAATAAAAGATTTACATGAAAATAATCCTATGTTAGGTCACAGAGGATGTAGGCTTGGAATAACTTATCCTGAGATAACACAAATGCAAGCAAGAGCAATTTTTGAATCAGCAAAACAAACAAATGCAAAACCAGAAATAATGATTCCTTTTGTAGGGAATATAAAAGAATTTGAAAACCAGAAAAAAATAATTGACGAAGTAGCAAAAGAATTGAATTTTAAAGATTATAAAGTTGGAACAATGATTGAAATTCCTCGAGCAGCATTAACTGCTGATGAAATTGCAAAATCTGCTGATTTTTTTAGTTTTGGAACAAATGATTTAACACAAATGACTTTAGGATTAAGTAGAGACGACGCAGGTAAATTTATTGTAGAATATTTAGATAAAGACATTTACTCAAAAGATCCTTTTCAAGCAATTGATCAAGAAGGAATGGGACAATTAATGAAAATAGCAATACAAAAAGGTAGAGAATCTAATCCAAATTTGAAAATAGGAATTTGTGGAGAACATGGAGGAGAACCTTCATCAATTGAGTTCTGTCATAAAATTGGTTTAAATTATGTAAGCTGTTCTCCATATAGAGTTTCAATTGCAAGACTTACAGCAGCTCAAGCTCAAATTAATTTTCCAAGATAAAAATTTTAACCATTATCTTTATAATCTTTCTTTTATATTTTAAGCTATGTTACCTCAAATTATTTGTACAATAGGTCCTAGTTCTATTAATTTTTTAACATTAAAAAAAATGAAAGAAAATGGAATGAATATAGCAAGAATTAATACAAAATATGGAAACCCAAAACAATGGGAAAAAATGATTCAAAATTTGAGAAAATTAAATATTGAAATATTAATTGATATTAAATCTTTGAAATATTTAGACTGGGTAAAAAAAATAAAACCAAATTATATTGCAGTATCATTCGCTGAAACAGTAAATCAAATTAAACAAGTTAATTTAGATAATGTTAAAATTATTGCAAAAATAGAATCAATTAAAGGTGTTAAAAACAGTTTAAATTTAATAAACTCAAGTCATGGAGTAATGGTTGCTCGAGGAGATTTAAGTAAAGCAGTATCTCTAGAAAAAGTTCCAGCAATACAAAAAGAAATTTTATTAAGATGTAATAAAAAAAATAAATTTGGGATTATTGCAACAGAAATGCTATTGTCAATGGTGAATAATAAACAACCAACAAATGCAGAAGTAAGTGATGTCTTTATCGCAATTTTGTCAGGAGCAAAAGCAGTAATGTTAAGTGAAGAAACAGCAATAGGAAAAAATCCTTCTCTTTCAGTTTTATGGATGAATAAAATAATTAAAGAAGCTAAAAAAACCAAGATTTAAACATAAATTATATAAACCTTAATTAATTTAATTTAAAATGAATAAGAAAATATTATTAATTGGACTTTCAGCTTTAGTTGTTTTAGTTTTATTATATGTTTTTGTATTAGACTCTAGTTTAACAGGAGGAGTTGTTAATCAATTAGATGGTGAAAAAATAACTCTCTATTTATTCTATGGAGAAGGTTGTGGTTATTGTGCTAAAGAAAAAGCATTTTTATCAACAATAGAAGATAAATATCCTTCTTTAGAAATAAAAAGTTATGAAACTTGGTTTGATAAAAATAATCAAGATTTATTTGAAGAAATAGCAAAAATTTATGGAATTACAATTCAAGGAGTTCCAACAACCTTTATTGGAGAAAAATCTTGGATGGGTTTTTCTGAAGAAATTGGAAAACAAATGGAAGATTATATTATTTATTGTATTGAAAATAGTTGTTCAAGTCCTGGTAATATATTAAATTAATTTATGAAAAGTTTTTATAGGCCTTTTTTTTAATTCTTTTATGGCAATATATTCTCATTCAAAATTATCTTGTTATGAAACATGTCCTTATCAATATAAATTAAAATATGTTGATAAAATTAAAGTTGATATTCCAACAACAATTGAAGCATTTATGGGTGATATTGTTCATCAAACACTTGAAAAATTATATCAAAATAAAAAATTCAAACAAGATATTAGTCTAGATTTTATTTTAAAATTTTATTTAGAATTATGGGATGAAAAATATAGTTCAGATATTTTAATTGTAAAAGAAAACATGACTTCTCAAAATTATAAATTAATGGGAGAAGAATTTTTAATAAATTATCATAAAAGATTTTATCCTTTTGAAGAAATGACTATTTTAGGTCTTGAAACACAAGATAAAATGGTATTACCTGATGGAAATTTTTGGCATGTTAGAATAGATAAATTAGGTTGTGACAAAGAAGGAAATTATTATGTTTGTGATTATAAAACAAATTCAAGAATAAAAGACAAAACAGAAGTAGATAACGACAGACAACTCACAATGTATTCTATCTGGGTAAAAAATAAATTTTCAGATTGTAAAAATATTAAATTAATTTGGCATATGTTGGCTTTTGATAAAGATATAATCTCAACAAGAAATCAAAAACAACAAATTCAAATTCAAAACCAAGTATTAAACACAATCAAAGAAATTAAAGAAGCAGAAATTCAAGAAAACTTCCCAAGAAAAATTTCACCTCTTTGTAATTATTGTGTTTACAAGTCAATTTGTCCAAGTTTTAAACATTTATTTGAAGAAAAATTAGAAACAACTTCTCTTATTTCTAAAAAAGAATCAATAGACTTAGTTGAGAATCTTTCTAAAATAAAAAATCAATTACAAGAATTAGAAAAACAAAAACAAGAAATTCAAAATAAATTAATCAGCTTCTCAAAAGAAAATAAAATTGATTATATCTATGGAACAAACTCAAAAGTAAATATAAAAGAATATGAAAAGATTGTTTTACCTGAAGACAAAAAAGAATTAATTAATTTAATTAAACAAAAAAAATTGTGGGACGAAGTTAGCATGTTAAATTATATGAGATTAAATAAATTAGTTTTATCTGGTGAAATCTCCCCTGAAATCAAAGACAAAATCGAAATTCAAAAAGACTTTAGAGTAAATTTAAGTAAAAAAGATTAAACAAAATAATTAAATAATCAATTAACTAATATTTTATTATGATTTTAAAAACAATCAAGAAATTTATTCTAAATCCTATAAAAATAATAATAATTTTAGCTTTCTTAATTCTGATTTTAATTGCAATAAATCTATATGGAATATTAGGACTAAATATTGATAATTCTTTTGAAGAAATTTCCAATCAAATCTTCGACATTCCAATTCAAAATAATACAATAGAATTAACAGATTCACAAAAACAAATTCAATTAAATTTATACAATGAAAAGTTTTTTCCAGTTTTATTACCCTCTTTTCAAATTAACTTATTAATGGAAGATAAACCAATAATCAAAACAAGAACACCAATAACAATTATCCCATCAAAAAAACAAAAAACAATAGACCTAGAATTAACAACAAACTACCAAAACATACAAAACCTAAACTCCAAAAAACAAATTCAAATCTCAATATTAGGAATCAAAGTCGCACAATTTTAAACCACAAACTTAAATATATCTTTTTCTTAAAAATTTAAAGAGGAATAATTATTTTATTAAACATGAAATTAAATAATAAATCAATAAAAATAATACTTATTTTATTAATCTTCATCTCATTATCATTAGGAATTGCATATGCTTCTGGAGCATTCTTAGGAGGAAGTAATGAAGTCTCCTTAACAAAAGGATTAGTCGGACACTGGAAATTAGACGAAGAAACATATGACGAATATACAGAGAATATTTTTGAAACATTAAATTTTGGAACAAATGGTCAAGGAGGATTAACCTATCAATATGTAGGAATTGATGAAGATGGGTGGATTAAGTATTCTATTTCTGGTACTGGTACAAGTGATACTTATCCTTATACTTTTAATATTAAACCTGTAAATATTCATTCAGATTATCCTACAAGTTTTTCATTTAAATATAAAACAAATGTTCCACAGAAATATCTTTCTTTTGGAGATCCTAGAATGGTAAATATATTATATAAACCTGGGTTGATTAAAACAGATATAGATAAAGGAGATTATAGAGAAGCAAAATTAGAAAATGTTTCTCCATTGTCAACAACTGGTGGAGTTTCAATCGTAGGATTCTCATCACAACCTATTTACTTTCTTTCAAGACCAATACAAGGCCAAGTATTTAATCCTGCAACAGATTTTTTATATTTTAAAGATGTTCAAGTAGAGATAAAACCTTATTCAACTTCATATGCTAATGGAACTAGACAAAGTAAAGTAGTTGATAGTACTCCTTATGAGAATCATGGTACATCTAATCTTGGATCAAATATATCTCCTTTTACAACAGATAGATTTGGTAATGAAAAAGGAGCTTTGAATTTTGGTACAAGATCAGATAACCATTATATTAATTTAGGAAATTCTGATAATTTGAAGATAACAGGGAGTCAAACTATATCTATGTGGTTAAAACCATCAAATATTGCTGCAGGAAGACAAAATCCTTATGAAAAAGCATATGGTGGAGAGGGAACAATAACTCAAGAAACATCTGGTTCTTTAAGTTATTATTATGGAACTGGAGGAGGAGATGCTTCCCCATACCAAGGATTTGGTTTAACAAATAATTTAGTTAATAATGAATGGGCTCATGTTGTTATAGTAAGAGACTTAGATTCAATGAAATTAAAATGGTATAAAAATGGTATTTTATCAAATGAAGGGAGTGCTAATTATGCACAAGCATCTGTTTCTTCTAAAAATGTCCGAATAGGAACAGGATATGCAGGACCTTATTCTGGTTCTATTGATGATGTTCGTATTTATAATCGTGCATTAAGTGCAGAAGAAATAAAATTACTATATGATTCTTATAGACCTCAAACAACAGTAGCTTCATTAAATAGAGGATTAGTTTTAGATATGCTTTTAACCTCAACTTGGACTAAATCTGAAACATTAGGTTCTGAAGTCATAACAGATAAAACACCTTATTCAAATGACGGACAAAATTATGGAGCAACATTAACAAATGAAGGAGCAAGTTTTGATGGTGTAAATGATTATATTCGAACAGGTTATCTACCTCAAAGTTCAACATATAGTATTTCTATTTGGTTTAAATCTTTAGATGATGTCTCTGGTAAAAGAATTTATTGGGGAACAAATTCAGATAGAGCAATATTAGCTTTAGCGAGTAATTATAAATTACAATTTTATGCAAGACCTGACTCTAGTCCTGCTTCTGGTTACATTACATCAGCTTTATCATATAAAAGTGGAGAATGGAATAATGCTATTTTAGTTTATACTGGTTCAAGAGTTAAATTATTTATTAATGGTGAAGAAGATCCAAATAATGGGATAGTAACTGGAACCGTCTTAGAATATAGATTAAATTTAGCAACAAGTTATAATGCTGGGAGTTCTTTTTTTAATGGTTCATTGTCAAATCTTAAAATTTACAACAGAGCTTTATCCGAAGAAGAAGTTAAATTATTATATGATCAGGGAAGAAATAACTTTGGTTCAATCTTAAGTCATCCAAAATCTTGTAAAGAAATATTAGATTTAGGTTTATCAAAAGGAGATGGTATTTATACTATTAGACCTGATTTGAACCAAGAACCTTTTGAAGTTTATTGTGATATGACAACTGATGGTGGAGGCTGGACATTAATTTCTGTAGTAAGAAATGATGGTGGTTCAGCCCAAATTATTGTTGGTAATAATTTTTGTACTTCTTTAGATACAACTATTCAATGTAAAGGTAAAATGCCAATTAATGCTATTTCAGAGAATACTAAAATTTTAGTTAAAGATTTAAGCTCAAATAATTGGTTAATTTACTCTGACTGGAATATTAATTCAAATAGTGCATTAAGATACTTTACATTAGAAAAATCTTTAACTTCAAGTTCAACATGTGATTCTCCTCATGTTTGTGGTTCATCAAGTTTAGACCCTAATTTAAGAATTTATAAAACATCTGGTTTTACATATAACTATAATAACCCTATGTATCAATGGTGGAGATATGGTGGTTGGTGGATTGGAACTGACCCAAGTTCAGGAGGAAATGGAAGAGTTCATGCAACTTCTTATTCAACAACACAAAATTTAATGTATCGGAATGATAAAGATGCTTATTCTACTGTGTTATCTAGTGGTCATCAAGCAATTTTTTGGCAATGATAACCAAAACACTTAAATAATAAATATTTTTTTCTAAAATAATTAAAACATACTCTAATAATAAAATGCAAGACGAATTCTTAGATGACCTAAATGATGAAGATGAATATGATGATAATCTTTTTGATTTAGATGAAGATTTAGAATAATTATTTTATTGCTTCTAACATTTTTATTTCTCTGAATAATCCTAGTGCTTTATATGTTTGAATGAGTTTTTCTTTGATTTCTAATTTTTCATTATTGTCTATTGGCATTTTGATTAATTTTTCATAAAATTTTGATGCCATAACTTTTTTGCCTTTTTTTTCTAAATCTCTTGCAAATTCCATATAAATATTTTTTTTAGTAAGTAATATTCTTGGTTTTTCTTCAGGATTAGACTCATGATATGCTTTATTAAAGATATTCTCAGCTTCTTCAACATCGTGAGATTTAGAATAAAGTTCTGCAGAATATAAATATGAATTAATCTTTTCTTTATTTGTTATTTCTATTGCAGCTTTATTACTCATATATCTTGCAGCTTTAGGATACATTTTTCGTTCATCATATAATTTAGCTAATTCTCCTAATAAAAATCTTTTTATTTCAAAACTATATCCTCGCTCTTTAATTGCTTCTTCTAAATAATCTATTTTATTCAAATCAGTATTCATAGATTTTAATTTTTCTTTAATTTCTTCAATAGTTTTTTCTCTAACTTGCATTGTCATAACCAATAAAATTATTATAACTTTTTAAGAATTATTACACTCTAAAATCAAGCTTTTTGTTCCTCTAATTGATAAAATCCTATTTTTTACTCTTTTTTTTAATCCTTTATCATTAGTCGCAAGAATAATTGGTTTATCAAAAATATAATCTTTTATTGCAATATCAATATTTGGATTTTTGTTCAAATCAACAATTTTTAAGTTCATTGTTTCTAAAATTTCTAAACTTAATTTTGCACCTTCTCTAAACTTTCTTTTTTGCTTTAAATCTTTCTCAATCTTTTTTAATTCATTAATTACTTGTTTTGGTAAAATCCAATTTAATTTTTCATTAAACATTTCTTCGCTTAATTCAACAAAATCAATTTTTTGAAGCACACAAGTTAAGATAAAATTAGTATCTAATAATATTTCCATAAAAATAAATCTTTAATAAAGTTTATATAATTAATCTTACTTTTTAAGGAATGAATGAAAAAGAGTTTGGTTCTTTCGAAGAGATCCAAGATATGTCAAACATCTCAAGAATATTAAAAGAATCAAAACAAGCTATTCTTGTAAAAGATTGGATGAAACTAAAAAACCTCTCAAATCAAACAATACATTCTGCAACAATTCACCAAGACCCTGTTAATATTGTCATTGCTGTTTTAGTTTATTCGTTTAGTAAAGTATTACAAAGAGAAAGTTACCAAAGAATGAAAGAATGGGATTTATTCTATAAGTATATTTTAGAAAATTGGGATTTAATGATAAATGCATCTCAAAAAAATAAAAAACAAGAATTATTAAATTATGCAGGAGAAATTAGAAATTACTTAAACAATATGACTGGGAATTTAGGAGAATATATTAAAGATATTTTTAGAAAAGCAGAAATAAACAAAGCATTTAAATTATATGAACATGGAATCTCAAGTGCTCAAACAGCAGAATTATTAGGAATTAGTCTATGGGATTTAGCATCTTACATAGGACAGTCAAATATTTATGAAACACATGTAAATAATAAAATCTCTGAAAAACAAAGAATTAAATTAATAGAGGATTTCTTCAAATGAAATTTTTAATCTTCGATGCAGGACCAATTATTTCATTAACAATGTCAGGATTATTGCAAGTTTTAGAAAAATTAAAAAAAGATTTCAAAGGTGAATTTATTATTACAAATGCTGTTAAAAGAGAAGTAATAGACAGACCTTATAAAAATAAAAAATATAAATTAGAAAGCATTCAGGTACAGAATCTTTTAGACAAAGGAATCTTAAAATTATCAAGTGAATTTGTTGATGAAAATAAATTAAATAAAGAAACAGATAAAATTCTAAAAAGAGCAAATAGTGTATTACAAACAACATATAATAAAAAGAAAATAAAATTAATACAAGAAGGTGAAGCAACTTGTCTTGCCTTTGCAAACTTATGTGAAGGAGAGTCAGTGATTGTTGTGGATGAAAGAAATACTAGATTATTAGGAGAAGCACCAGAAAAATTAGAGGCTTTAATGGAGCGAAAACTTCATACTTTATTAGATTTTAATTCTGAATTTGCACAAATAACTAATAAATATAAAATGATTAGGTCAACAGAATTAATGTACCTTGCTTTTAAAAAAAATTTATTAAATCTAGAAAAAGATATAGAAACATTAGATGCTATCTTATATAGTCTAAAATTCAATGGAACTGCAATTTCTAGTGAAGAAATAGAAGAAATTAAAAGATTAACAAAAAAATAAATTCTTAAGACAAACTTTTTATACTCTTTTCTTTATATATTAAAATGGATAAAATTTCTAAACAAGATAAAATTAGAGCAGAAAATTTAATTGAAGAAGTGAGTGAAAATTTAGAGACTTGTATTAAATGTGGTATGTGTAAGAGTTTATGTCCTGTATTTAAAATTTTAAGAGAAGAAGCAGTTTCTCCAAGAGGTAAAGCAATAATTTTATCTGATAAAATTTTAAATGAAATTATTTTTCAATGTAATTTATGTAAAGCTTGTGAAGAAAAATGTCCTCTTAAAATAAAAGTTTGTGATTCTATATTAAAAGCAAGAGAAGCAATGGTTTTACAAGGAAATGAATTAAAACAAAATAAAGAAATGATTGAGAACTTCAGAAAATATGATAATCCAATTGGAAAACCAAAACAAGGTGACAATCAAAAACTTTATTGTTGTTAATTAAAAAATTCATCTAACTTTTCTTTTTTCTTATAATCATATATTTTTGAATCTTTTATTCTTTCCTCAACTTCTTTTTGAACTTGTTTTTTTAAATTATTCTCTATTTCTTTTATAATATTATTCTTTAAATTTTCTATTTCTTGCAAATGAAAATCATCCATATAATCAATCTCTTTCTCATCATTTTTTTTGTCTTCTTTAATTAAACCATTTTCTAATTTTTTATCTAAATTTTCTTCTAATTCAATTAAATGCATAACATTTTTTGCACAATTAATTACTTCATTAGGTAAACCTGCTAATTTAGCAACTTGTATTCCATAACTTTTATCTGTTCCACCTTCTACAATCTTTCTTAAAAATAAAATCTTATCTTCTTGTTCATCAACAGAAATATTATAATTATTAATCCCTTCAAACTTTTCACTTAATTTATTCAAATGATGATAATGTGTTGCAAAAAGAGTAAAACACTTTATTTCATTATTTAGATATTCTGCAATTGCCCAAGCTAAACTCACACCGTCAAATGTCGAAGTCCCTCTTCCAATTTCATCTAAAATAACAAAAGAATTTTTACTAGCATTATTCAAAATATTTGCTGTTTCATTCATTTCAACCATAAATGTCGATTGTTTATTCACTAAGTCGTCATATGCTCCAATTCTACTAAATACTCGATCAACAATACAAATATTTGCTCCACTTGCTGGAACAAAACAACCCATTTGAGCCATTAAAATTGATAAAGCTATTTGACGAAGATAAGTTGATTTTCCAGCCATATTTGGGCCTGTAATTATCATTGTTCTGTTCTTTGAATCTAAATTACAATCATTTGTAATAAAGTCAACATCTCCAAGTGACTCAATAACTGGGTGTCTTGATTCTTTTAATTCAATAATATGCTCATTATTTATTTTAGGTTTTGAATAATTCTTTTCTTGAGATACTATTGAAAATGAGGATAAAACATCAATAATAGAAATTGAATTTGCAACATATTGAACTTCATGAATATAATCCCTTAAACTATCTAACACTTCCATATAAAGATTATATTCTAATTCATAAATTTTATCTTGAGCACTTAAAATTTTTAATTCTAATTCTTTAAGTTCTTCTGTAACAAATCTCTCACTATTTACTTGAGATTGTTTTCTAATAAAGTCTTCAGGAACTAAATTTAAATTTGATTTTGTGATTTCAATAAAATAACCAATTACTTTATTATATCTAATCTTCAAAGATTTAATTTTTGTTCTCTCCTTTTCTTTTTCTTCTAAATTTGCTAAATAACTTCTGGCATCTTTTCTTATCTTTCTTAATTCATCTAATTCTTTATTATATCCTTCTCTAATAATATTTCCTTCATTAACTAAAGTACTTGGGTCTTCTTTTATTGAATTTAAAATTATTTCTTTAGGTTTTTCTAAATCAGAAATATTTGAAAAACTTTTCAATAAACTTGATTTAGAATTTGTTAGTAAATCTTTAATTTTTGGAATATATTTTAATGAATTACCTAAAGAAATCAAATCTTTTGGATTTGCATTCTTAAAACTCACTCTTCCAATAAGTCTTTCAATATCATAAACATTTTTCAAACATTCCCTTAAGTCATGACGATAAATTAAATTATCTTTTAATTCTTCAACAGCGTCAAGTCTTTCAATTATTTTTTCTTTTTCAATTAAAGGAGATGTAATCCACTTTTTGAGAAGTCTTTTCCCCATTGGTGTAATTGTTTTATCAATCACTGACAAAAGTGTTGCATCTCTTGAATCATTAATAATATTTTTTGTTAATTCTAAATTTCTAATTGTTGAATTATCTAAATACATAAAATCACTTATACGATAAACCTTAATTTTGTTTATATGCAAAACATTATTCATTTGTTTTTCTTTAATATAACTTAAAAGTGCTCCACAACTACAAATTAAAGAAGATTCATCAATGCCAAAACCTTCTAAATTCAAAACATTAAAATGCTCAATTAAAGTTGATTTTGCTTTCTCAATATAAAAAAATCGATTATTATATTTGCTTAAATTAAATTTAGATTTTAAAGAATTTAAGATAATTTCATCATTAAATATGTCAGAATAAATAATTTCACTTGGATTTAATCTATTAATTTCATTCAAAAAATCCTTTTTGTTTAAGTTACAACACATAAATTCCCCTGTAGAAACATCACAATAAGATAAAGCATAATTTTCATTTTCTTTAACAAAACTTAAAATATAATTATTTGACTCTTTGTCTAAAATTAAATTCTCAATAACAGTTCCTGGAGTAACAATTCTAACTAAATCTCTTTTTACAAGACCTTTTGCTTTTTTAGGGTCTTCAATTTGTTCAACAATACCTACTTTATACCCTTTTTTTACTAATTTAGCTAAATAAGGATCTAGTGCATGATAAGGAATTCCAGCGAGTGGTGCTTTTGTTTCCCCTTTTCCACGTGAAGTTAATGTAATTTGTAATTCTCTAGCAATAGTTTTTGCATCATCAAAAAAAGTTTCATAAAAATCTCCCATTCTAAATAAAATAATACAATCTGGATTTTCATTTTTAACTTTCATATATTGTTGCATGCCTGGAGTTAGTTTCATAATTATCAAAAGCCAATTTTTATTTAAAACAATTTATGTTATCAATTTTAAATATACTTTTCACTATAATAAGTACTTTAAACTAGATTCAACAGATTACAATATGGTAATTAAAGTATTAAATGAAAATTTAATTAACAAAATTGCAGCTGGAGAAGTAATTGAAAGACCTGCAAATGTTGTAAAAGAGTTGCTTGAAAATTCATATGATTCTGCAGCAGATTCAATTAAAATAGAAATAATTGATTCTGGATTTAAAAAAATTAAAATAAGTGATAATGGAATTGGTATGAGTAAAGAAGATTTATTACTTTGTGTAAAAAGATATGCAACTTCAAAAATTCAACAAGAAAACGATTTATTTAATATTCACTCTTTTGGTTTTAGAGGAGAAGCACTCTTTAGTATTGCTCAAGTTTCTTCAATGATTATAATTACTAAAAGAGAATGTGATGCAATAGGTACAAGAATAGAAGTAGAAGCTGGACAAATAAAAAAAGTAGAACCAACAGCTTGTAGTAAAGGTACAATAATTGAAGTAAATGATTTATTTTTTAATACTCCTGTTAGAAAAGAATATTTAAGAAATAAAGACCTTGAGTTTAGCCAGATATTACATATTGTGAATAAATATGCTTTAATAAAAAAATCAGTTTCATTAATTTTAACACATAATAATAAAGAAATAATAAATTCACCAAAAACAGATTCTCTTTTAGATAATATCATTTCTCTTTATGGACCAAACTTTTCAAAAGATTTAATTGAAGTAAAATTTTTAGAAGGTGATTTTTATTTATCTGGGTATATTTCTAAGCCTAATTTAACAAGAGCTGATAAAAGTGAACAATCAATTTATGTAAATTCTAGATTTGTAAAAGATAAAATAATTAGTGAAAGTGTTTATGATGCTTATAAAACATTATTATTCATAAATAGGCATCCAATTTTTATTTTAAACTTAGAAATTAACCCTTCTTTAATTGATGTTAATATTCATCCTGCAAAAGAGATTATTAAATTTAAAGATGAAGATAAAATTCAAGATTTTGTATTTAGAGCAATTAAAAAAGCAATTTACAATTCTGAATTAATCACAGAAACAAATATTGAAAATAAAGAAAATATTAAACCAACAAAAATTTATGAATTTAATTTGGACAAACAAACAAATTTATTTAATGAAACAAATTCCACAAGAAAAATCCAAGATAAAGAAATTAGTGATTATTTAGACAATAAAATATTAAAAGATTATAAAATTCTTGGACAAATCAATAAAACATTTATTATTTTAGAAGATAACAATGGATTAATCATATTAGACCAACATGCTGCAGAAGAAAGAGTTAATTATGAAAAATATATGTCTGAATTTATAAAAGGTGCAATAAAAAAACAAAAATTATTAGATAGTAAAATTTTAGAATTAAATACAGAACAAAAAAATATTGCTTTAAATAATAGAGGTTTTTTGAATAGCATTGGTTTTGAATTTGAAGATTTTGGTGAAAATAGTCTTAAAGTATCAAGTGTACCAGAAATTTTTGGTAGATTAAAAAGTGTTCTTTTTTTAGATATATTAAACGAATTAGTAAACAATAAAGGAAAAATTATAGATAAAGAAATTGAAGAAAGAATCATCAAATTTTCATGTAGGGCAAGTGTAAAAGCAGGTCAAGAATTAACTAATGACGAAATTCGAAAATTAATTAATAATCTAAATAATTGTGAAAACCCTTATTCTTGTCCACACGGAAGACCAATTTCAATCAGATTAAGTTTAGGAGAACTAGAAAAAAAATTTAAAAGAACTGGTTGGTAGAACTTATTCTTTTGTTCCTATTTCTTCTGTTTTAAGACCATATTCAATGATTTTTTCTAAATCACCTTCTTTTAATGGTTCAATTATCATTAAATTAACATTACCAATTCTTATTTTTTTAGGTAAATCTTCTTCTAATCTTGGTTTTTGACAACAATAAGTGATACTTGGCTGTAAAGTTATCTCTTTTCTTTCTATATCAAAACACCTATAAATACCAAAAGAAGGGATTCTATCAATATAAATACCTACAGGACAACCAATATATTCTTGATATAAATCTTTTTTTGGCTCAATTTCTTTCTCCATACTAAAACCTGAAATTGTCATAAAAAATAATATAAAATAAGTTTTATAAAGTTGTTGTTTTCACTACTTTAAAATAATCAATTCATAAAATTTCAGTAAATAAAAATATTTTTAAAGTCTTATGATAACTCTTTTTTATAAAAATGGCATTATTTTTGTTAAATTTAATAGCAAACATTAAACTAAATGGAGGTTTAAACAATGTCAAATAATGAAGAAGAATTTGAAGACTTTGAAGATGATGAAGACTTCGAAGATGAAGAAGAAGAATTTGATGATGAATAAATAAGCTAAATTTTTTTATTTTTATTTTTTAATCATTTATGTGTAAAGAAGAATTTATATTTTTCTTTATCCTTTTTATTAAGTTTTACAAATCCAAACCTTTCAAATTGTATAATCTCTCCTTCTTTTAAATTTTTAATTTCTGGCTCAGCTAAGCCTTTTTTAATAGACCCATCTGTCATAACTATTTCTATATTAACATTTTCTGAGCTTACATTTAACCATTGTAAATATTTAACATTTAAATTTGGTTCTGGTTCTGTTGAAATATAACTAAATTCTGGTAATTTTAGTTTATTTTCTCTGAATACTTTGAAATTAAATAAGTGCATAAACCTGTAATTTCCTGAATTAAAACTTTCATAATCTTCCTTTGAAACTAAAAATTCTTGAGTTGTTTTATATTTTTTAAAACCTAAACTCTGATTAGGGTGAAGTGGTATTTCTACATTTAATTCTGGAGAAGATGAAACTTTTATTTTAACAGGATTTTCCACAAAAAAATACCTTTTTGATTCTTCAATATATTTTTTATTTATTTTATACAAAATATCAACAGGAACAGTAGTATTTGACTTTTTCACACCTTGAGAAATAATAAATTCTCTAATTGCTTGAGGTTGAATTCCTCTAGCTTTTAATGATTGTAATGACCAAAGTCTAGGGTCTTCCCACCCAGAATAAACTCCAGACTTAACTTCTTTTATTCCCTTAGATTTTGATAATTTAATTCCTTCTAAAATCAAATGTCCATTATTTATGATAACTGGATTATCCCAATTAAATATTTTTCTAATAAATTCTTCTACTTTTCCTTCAATATCAAGTTCTACACCTCTAATTGTATGAGTAATTTTCCAATAATGATTATCTATTGCCCAAGAAAATTCCATGGTAGGGTAAACTCTAAATTTTGTTCCTTTTCTTGGATGAGGTCTATCTGAAATCTTAAACATAACTCTATCTCTAAATGCAGGATCTGGATAAGACATATCTGTCTTTAATCTAACAACATAACTTCCTTCAGGAGCTTGTTTTTTATCAAACATTTTATTCCAGAGTTCTAAATTCTTATTAGGAGAATTATTTCTACAAGGGCATTCTTTTTTTTGTAATTTTAATTCCCTAAAATCTTCTGCATTACAAGAACAAACATACATATAATCTTTTTTTATTAATTCTTCAGCATACTTATAATGTTCTGGAATTCTGTCTGATTTATATAATACTTTATCAAAAGTACAACCAAGCCACCTTGCATCTTCTTCAATTAATTTATAAGATTCTGGAGAAATAGGTTTTTCTTCTGAACCAATAGTATCATCAATAATTAATAAAAACTTTCCATCATATTTCTTTGCATATTCATCATTTAATATTAATGGACGAGAATTTCCTAAATGAATAGCTCCAGATGGAAATGGTGCAAAACGCATAATAACTTCACCTTTTTTTGCATTTGGTAATTCAGGTAAACCAACTCTTTCTTCTCTTTTATTTATTAAATTCTTTAATTTTTCAAATTCTTTCTTTTGATTTCCAAATTCTAATTTATTTATCTCATTAATAATTTCATTAATTCTAGTATTATACTCTTTAATTTGAGATTTTTCTAAACCTTGAGAAAAAAGCCCTGATAAAACAGAACCAAAACTAGCTTTACCATTATATTTAATTGCATTTTCTAAAGCATATGCTTTAATAACTTCATCCTTAATTTCAGTCATCTTAAATAAAACACAAATAAGGTTTTAAGGTTTGCGGGAAATTATTTTAACAAAATCTTTAATAATCATTCTTTATTTTATAATATATGAATCCAATTGAAAAAGCAATTTATGAAGCAAAAAAAGGAGTTGAGAAAAAACACGGAGGACCTTTTGGTTGTGTTATTGTAAAAAATAATAAAATTATTGCATCAGCTCATAATACTGTTCTAAAAAAGAAAGATTCTACAAATCATGCTGAAATAAATGCAATAAAAAAAGCTTGTAAAAAATTAAAGAATTTTAATTTAAGTTCTTGTGAATTATATACTACAACTTATCCTTGTCCAATGTGTTTAGGTGCTATTTTATGGTCAAGAATAAAAAAAGTTTATTATTTAACAAACTCAAATGATATAAAAAAAATAGGATTTGATGATGCTAAATTTTATGATTTTATCAAAGGAAAAAATAAAAATTTGCTAAATATTGAGAAAATAAATTCTATTGAAAATAAAAATTTTAGTTTTTTATTAAAAAATTATAAAGAAAAGAAATATTAATTCTTTTAATTATTCAATTTTACTGTCTATTGATTTAGGGCTAATTAATTTATCAATTTGAGAATATAATTCTTTGTTCATATCTAAAAATGGTTGATCAAAACATCCTTTTTCAAACATTGCATTTCTGAAAGAATCACAATCTGCAGAATAAATTGAACAAACAAGATCACTTGTTAAACTTTCTATATCTAAGTGATAAGGTTCATCATTTGCCCAATAATTTTGCTTTTTACATGAATAAGTTTTTATCATAAAATCTAAATTAAATTTAACTTTAAAAACTTTACTACTTCTTAAAAGTAACTTAGATAAGATTAATGTTTATGCAAATCCCAATCACCATGAGAAATATATTCTAAATCTTCTTTACCTAATTCATGAGAATAAGGTTTATTAGAATATTCTTCTGCAATTCTATTAACAACACATTCATTAGGAGAAACAATTCCACATTCTTCAATCATATCTTCACTTAAAACAGATAAATCTAAATGTTTCATTATTATTTTAATTATTTATTCTTTAAAAAGATTACTTAATTAAAAAAAGTGTTTAATGATTTTTGTTTTCCATAATTTTTCAAGATATAAGACTTTTCAATTAAAGTGTTTATATTTTCTTTTAGATCAAATTCAATTTTTTCTAATGCTTGTTTTAATGAATCAAATGATTCTGGGTTATTATTTAATGCTCTTCTTGTAGTTTCTCTTACAATTCCAACTCCTAATGGTGCATAATATTCTTCTGTAATTTTTCTAATAACTAAAACAGTTGCTTGTTTCTTTATTTTATCTAAGAATTCTACCACAGGTAATCTCATTGCATAATACCCTCCTGTAATATTTCTTGCATAATCTTTTCTACCATTAAAAGTTTCAAAATCAACTGCATAAACTTTTTTTTCTGAATATAAACTTGAATCCATCCAAATTTCAATTGCTTCAAATGAAAAAATTCCAGGCAAAAATAATATTTCAATATAATTTCCTAAATAATTACCTTTATACAAAAAAATTTCATTTAATTCTTTATAATATCTAACTTTATCTAGTAATCTTTTAGAAACAATATCATCAATTGCAGTAATACTCCAACGAGTAGGAACTAATCTTCTTTGAGTTTTTTGTCCAAGTGCTCCAATAGAAAGTAATTTTTGTAAATGTTCTGTATCAATCTTAGAGGTATAAAGTTCATTAATTGCATTTGTTGCTTTTGCATTAGAATCATTAACTAAATAATCTACTTTTTTCAGAACTTTTGTATTTTCTTGCAAAATCGCTTTTTGTATTGGAGCAGGATTTGTCATAGGCATAAAAACAGAAGAAGGATTAATTTTTGTAACAGGTTTTTTCTTTAAAAAAAATTCAACAGAAGTAGGTTTATGTGTTAATGCTAATTCTTTAGTAATATCTTTAAAAGAATTTGATTTTTTAATATTTGATATACCTCTTCCATAAATTAATTGTCCTCTAAGCCTTAAAACATTTGCAATATTTAAATTATTTTTAGACCAATCACTTGCATTCTTAAATTCTGCATGTTTTGTTTCAAAATTTGTCGGAGCTAAAATACCTGTATTAACATTTGGATAACCTATTCTTCCTACAAAAATTTCAGGAGGACTTGGACCAGAAAAATGAGTTGAAAATTTTGGAACATTCTCCATAAAATTAAATAAAATCTTACAAGGCTTCCCACACAAACCTTTCCCTTTACATTTCACACATAAACTATCCATGAAAAAAAATATCTTTTCAATATTAAGTTCTTTTTGGTGATAAATGATAAAATATATAAAGGTATATTTATTGATATAACCATGACTCAACAAATAATTAGATATCCTAGATTGAATACTATTTTAATGTTAGAAGAATTTATCCAAAGTCATGATGGTGAATTTAAGAAAAAACAATTATGGAATAATTTACCTAAAAAAATGATGTATCAAACATATAGCCTTGCATTAGACTATTTAATTCTTTCAAATAAAATTTCAGTAGATTTAGAGGGCAAAATAGGATGGATTTTTTATCCAGAAGATCTAAAAAAAAGATTAAATCAAATACATTTATTTTGGAATAAGCATGAAAAATTTCAAAGTCCAATTTGTAAATGAAAAAATCAAAGAAGATTATAATAAAATAACTGACTTAACATTAAAAAATAACTTAAATAAAGCTTTTGAAAAAATTATTCAAAATCCTTTTTATGGCATTCAAATTCCTAAAAAATTAATTCCAAAAGTTTATATAAAAAAATATAAAATCAAGAATTTATGGAAATATAATTTACCAAATTCTTGGAGATTAATTTATTCTATTCAATCAAATCAAATAACTATTCTTTCAATCATATTAGAATGGTTTAATCACAAAAATTATGAAAGAATTTTTAAGTATTAGATAATAACCAATCTTTTATAAATAATAATCCTTAATATTTAGAATGATAAAAGAATTATTTAATAGATTTAACAATTTTTCAGAAAATACAATAAATAAAATTGAAAACTCTAAAACTCCTCTTTATTATTTTATTTTTTCGTTTTTATTTATTATTCAATTAAGGAATTTATTAGAACATTTTTCTGCAGGAACAAGAATTAATTTTTATGCTCATATTCATTTTATTTTATTTTATTGTTGTTTAATTTTAACAATAATTCTAATTACAAGAATTTTTACTAAAGAAAATATTGTAAAATCATTTAAGTCCTTTTCATTATTCTTCCCAGTTATTTTAATTGGTCCTTTAATAGATATATTACATAAAGGGATTAATAATAGTAATATGTCTTATTTTTATCCAAGTAACTTTAAAGAACTTTTAGTTATGTTTTTTACATTTGGTGGGAGATATACAGGACTCGGAGCTACAATTGGTATGCAAATACACATCTTATTAATTTTAATTTTAATTTTAATATATACATTAATAAAAACAAATAAAAATATTAAAAAAAGTCTTTTAAGCTCCTTTTTTAGTTATATAATTATATTTTTATATGGTTCTTTAGCTTATTTTTTAGAGAGATTTTTTAATTTAACTTATAATGATATTGCCTTTTCAATGATCTTTTTTATTCTATTTTATATTATATTATTAATTTCATTTTATATTCATAAAAAAGATTTTTTTAAGATTATATTTAAAGATTCTAGAATTCTAAGAATTTTATATTATTTTTTAATGTTAATACTTGGTATAGCAATTGGTTATCAAAATTATGATCTCTTAAAATATAGCATTCCAGATTATTTATTTTTAAAAATAATTATTTCTTTTTTAAGTATTTTATTTGCAGCATTCTTTTCAATTATTACTAATAATTTTGTAGATTATAATATTGATAAAATTTCAAATAAAGAAAGACCGTTATTTAATAATAATCTATCTAAAAGGGATTATTTCTTTTTTGGTTTAATCTCTTTAGTTTTATCTTTAATTTCTTCTTTTTTATTAGGTTATTTTGGGTTCTTTTGTATCTTCTTATTAATTGGTAGTTATTTTATTTATTCAATGCCACCAATTAGATTTAAGAGAATTCCAATATTCTCTAAATTAATAATATCTTTCAATTCTTTATTTTTAGCATTATTAGGCTTTTCTTTCTTATTAGAATCTTCTGATGTAATATATTTAACCTCTTTTCCAACAGAGTATATTATTTTCTTTTTATTATTTACATTAGCTGCAAATTTTATTGATATTAAAGATTATGAAGGAGATAAAAAAGAAGGAATAAAAACATTACCTGTTTTATTAGGTTTAGAAAAATCAAAAAAATTAATTGCTTTTTTCTTTATATTACCTTATTTATTTATTGGGCTATTAAATAAAGATTTAATGATTATTTGTATTTTACTCTCACTAGTAAATATATTATTAATTACAGATAAAAATTATAATGAGAGAAGAATATTAATTAATATTTTATTTAGTATTTTAATTTATATTTTAAGTTTGTTAATTTATATCCCAAAATAAAGATTTATAATAAACCTAAAATTAAAAGAGTATATGAAAAGAATAATAATAATAATAATAAATTTAATCTTTATTCTGTTTTTGATTCTTTTTCTCTTTTTTAATTTAGAAAAAAAAGAGGATCCAAATAAAGGAGAATTAAAAGAAAAGATTGATTCTATTCTTAAAGAAGGTATTGATTCTTTATATAATTCACAATTAGAATATGGCGAATTTAAGAGCTATTATTGTTTTGATAAACAGTTAAATAATTGTTATTTTGATAGTTCGCCTTTTGTTACTACATTTATTTTATATTCTATCAAAGACATTTCAAACCCTAAGATATATGAAATAAATAAAATAGCATTAAAATTTTTATTAAATGAACAAAAAGATGGTTTATGGAGTTATTGGACTAGTAAAAATAATAAAACTCTTGTTTCAGATTTAGATGATACTTCTTGTACTTCTTTTATTTTAAGATATTATAATCAGTCTTTTCATGAAAATATAAAAATTATAAATCAAAATAAAGATGAGAATAATTTATACCATACTTGGATTAATCCTCCTTTTGAAAATGATATAGATTGTGTGGTTAATGTTAATATTTTATTATATCTTCAAGAAAATGATCCTAATGTTTGTTTTTATATTAATAATGCAATAAAAAATCATGAGGTTTGTTCAATATATTATCCAAGTAAATTTTCTTTTTATTATATGATTTCAAGAGCATATAACAATAATATTATTTGTTTTGAAGATAGTAAAGAATTAATAATTAAGGAAATTATTAATTCTCAAAGAAAAGATGGTTCTATTGGGAATTTATTAGAAACTAGTTTAGCATTAAATACTTTAATTAATTTTAATTATAAAGGTTATGAAATTGATAAAATAGTTGACTATTTAATTCTAAATTTTGAAAGAGTATTTAGTTCTAAAAATTTATTTTATTCATATGAAAAAAATTCTGCATATTTTTATTCTAATGATTTAATATTATCAGTTTATTTAGAAGGATTGAATAAATACTATAAAATTTATTTAAATTAATAATTACAAACACAAACTCTAGAATAATAACTTACACCAGATCCACAAGACTGAGAAGGTACACTATACCCTGGAGCAGCTCCCCTATATCTACACCAATGATCTGTCCAACCATTCCCCCAAGTATCTGTTCCGGTTCTATAATATCTATGTGGTGAGGCAGATGAACTTTCATAACTACATGCAAGACTACTGCCAAAATGGGCTCTACATGCAACACAACCATTATCATTCCAATTTTTTGCAATACAGCCTCCATAACTTCCACAAACAGTAGTACATGATTCTCCAGAACCTCCTGCTCTCCAACAAGCATTTCCCCCTTGACTTGCACATCCACTACATCCATCTGAAGCCATTACTCCTCCACAAGTTCTACAAACTCCACCATAACATCTTTTATTTGAACCAGAACAATCATAAATATCATAAGGATTCCAATTAGTTGTTCCAACAATTGAACAAGTTAATGTAGTTATTTCAATTGTACTGGGGTGATAATTAAAAAAAGCAGTCCATTCTGCTTGTGTTTTTAATGGAAGAAATAAATCATTTGATCCTGCAGAGCTATAAAAAATTCTCAAATCTGTTGAATATTTTTGAAATCTATACTCAGTCCCTGGTATTAATCTAAATGATTCTTGTGTTGTAATAGATGTATAACTTTCTACTAATTTTATAGCTGATGAAATTGTGATTAATAAAAAAGAAATAATTAATATATTTAAACAAAATAATACTTTTGAATTTAGCATAAATTATAAATCTAATTTATTTATATAAACTTTTTGTAATTTAATAAATTTTATAATATTCTTTATAATATTCTTCTCTATTCATTCCAGGAACATAAATAGAAATATCATCTAAAATAAAATCATTGATAAACTCTATTTTAACATCACTTCTTAAATTATAAATATATTCATCTAAAAAATTTGCTTTTTTTTGATCCATCAATATTTCTTTTAAACTAGATTCAACTTCTTCAAAAGGAGGATAAACTTTAGGATATCTATCTTTCATGAAGTTAAATAAATCTAATATTTCTTCTTTAGTAACATTAAAATTTTCATCATTTCTTTCTAAAATTTTATTTCTATATTTATTTATAATATAATATTTTTTGTAATAATTATAAGATTCTTGGTCTAAATGTTCATTTAATATTTCTTTAATTTCTTCATCTTCTATACTAAATCCTTCTTTTGAAGCTGCAATATATAATAATTCTTCATTAATTATATGATCCATTGCTTCATGATTAGTTAAATTTTTATTTTCTTCAATTAAAGCTACTTCTTTAAGATAAAGTATATCATTTAACCTAATATTTTGTTTATTTATTGTTACAATAATTGGGTTATTTAGTTCTTCTTCAGATGGAAAAAAAGATTTATTGTTGAAATAAATTAATGTAAATAAAATCATTAAAAGAATTAATAAAAGGATTAATAGGTCTTTACTACTTAAAATTTTTATAAAATCCTCTTTATTCATATTAAGTTTTAATAAAAATTATATATAAATGTTTTTATCACAACTAAATTTATAAAACATAATTAATATTTTTGTTTATGATTATTGATGTTAATGATTCTGAGTTTGAAGAAAAGGTGATTAATCAGTCAAAGACTATTCCTGTTTTAGTTGATTTTTGGGCTACATGGTGTGGACCTTGTATGATGTTAAAACCTGTTTTAGAAAAAATAGCTCAAGATTTAGGTGAATCTATTATTCTTGCAAAAGTTAATGTTGAAAAAAATCAAGAAAATGCAATGAAATATTCTGTTATGAGTATTCCTGCTGTAAAATTATTCAAAAATGGTCAAATTGTTGATGAATTCACCGGCGCTCAACCAGAAGAAATGATTAGAGAATGGTTAAAACAAAAATTATAAATAAAAATTAATTTCCTTTTCTATTATTTGCCCTTAAAGAAGGATAAGCTTTTGGAACTTTAACTCTTGAATGTCTATGTCCTCTTGCTTTTTTACCTGCAGAAGTCAATCCTCTTAATGCTCTTGCCTTATTAGCAGGTTTTGTTACAAAAGATAATTCTTTATCTGTTTTTATCTCAGGACTAGCCCTATCAACTAAAATTACTTCATAAAAATAATGTAAACCATCTTTTCCAATATTATATGAATTTAATACTTCCATATTTTTATATTTTCTAGCAACCCTTGTTTCAGCAATTTCTTGATAATTCATTCTTAAATTTTTTCTAATATGAAGTCTTTTTGTTCTTCTTCCTTTGTTTGGTCTAGTTCTTTTATGACCACCTCTATTAATTCTAACTCTTACAACAATAACACCTTTTTTTGCTTTATACCCTAAAGCATGAGCTCTATCCAATCTAAGAGGCTTATCAACTCTAACAATAGTTTCTCCTTTTCTCCATTGAATCATTCTTTCTCTTAAAAGAATCTTATCTGGTTTTTTCCAAGCTTCTCTTAAGTATTTAGTAATTCCCATAATAATCATTTACAAAAATCTGTTTATAAAGCTTATTGTTTTATTAACAAAATAATTCTATTTATCTATTTTTTTACAAATAATATATTATTTATTTTAATAATATAACATAGAAACATTTTTAAGGAATTTGTACTTATAATAAATATATACTCCCCAGCATTGTTTCGACAAAGCTGGGATTTTATTTTTTTAAGTAAATTTATTAAATAAGATTTCTTTATTCCTACTTTTAATAAATTGAAAATGAGCCCGCTGTGATTTGAACACAGGACCCCCGCCTTATCAGAGCGATGCGCTACCTGGCTGCGCCACGGGCTCAATAATTGAATAACAAATCTTTGGTTTATAAGTTTTTTTAATTTAAAATTTATCCAAAACTCTCTTTAAAATATTTATTTAGACTTTTTCTTGAAAAATTAAGAAATGAAAGGAGGTTTAAAATAATGAAAAACAAATATTTTTTTGGTTTGTTATTGCTAAGTGTATTCTTAATCAGTTCTTTTGTTTCTTCACAAGAAGCAAATGCTACAATGAAAGTAAGAGCTAACATATTAGAATCTAATATTGGAATAAGTGTACCAAATTTAATTATAATGGGCGATATGTCTCCAGGTTATTTATCTGAAAGACAAGACTTGAATATTACTAATACTGGGACAGTTGATTTAATGATAACTCCAGAATTAGATGAAAATTACGAAGAAGACATTTTTACTCATTTAAGTTTTAAAAATATCTTAGATGATCCATTAACAAAAATTGGAGATTATTCTTTAGAATTATTAAAACCTAATACAGTAGGAAATACAAGGTCTGAAAGAGTGTATATGTATCTTGATTTAACAGATTATTCTGGTGAATTAAATCAAACATTAACAGATCATGAGGCAAATGTAGTCTTTTGGGCAACAGCACTTTAAAATGAAAATAATAATTTTTTTCTTTTCTTTTTTATTTTTATTTAATTTAGTTAGTTGTATTGAACTAAAAATAAGTCCACAAGAAATTTTTTTAAATGGAACTTCCAATGAATTTATTTGTGAAAATATTTCAATAAAAACATTAGAAGAATCAAATATTGAAATTAAAGATAGATGGGCTATTAAGAATTTTCAAGAAAAAGATTTTAAATCTCATAAATTAAATAGTCAAGATTTAGACTTAGTTTTAGTTTATAATTCTTCAAAGAGAATAATTAATCAATCTAAAGAACTTATTTGTATTAAAGCAAAAAAACCTGGTTTTTATCATGGATTAATTTTAATTAGAATAAAAAATAGTTCTAGTGGTATTGGAGTTTGGGTTAATTTAAATATTTCAGAAAATAATTTTAAGTCTAAGATTACTGGAAAAACAATTTTATTTGATAATAAAAAAGAATTTAATTATATTAATTTTATTTTATTTTTATTCTTGTTAATATTATTAATAGAACTTATTTTTTATTTGAGAAAGAAGATTTATTCTTAGATTTTAATGCTAATTTAATTGTATAATTAATTGGATTTTTGATTTTCATTTCTTCTTTTTCTAAATTTCCAAAAGCTTTGTAAATTTGTTTATCATAGTTTGGGGGTAATGGTTTTCTTTTAGAGAACCAATAAATTTGACTTTTAACATAACCTTCTTTTAATGGATATTTATTTTTTAAGTTCCACTCATTTATTTTTTCATTTATATAATCTTGTGGAAATTCTAAGGCATTATAAAATGAAAGTAAAATATACAAAGCCCTTTTTCTTCCATCATCTTTTACTCCTTTAAGAATCTTTTTTATAATCGGAGGAAACATTTCTTCATTAATTTCTAGACCCTTAATATCTATTTTATCATTCTTGTATTTCTTCTCTTCATAACCTTGTTTTTTCTCAACCCAATCAATTGCTTGTAATAATAATTCTCTTGCTTGATTTTCTTTTACTTCAGGCATAAAATTTTTAGGATTTTTTATTTTAAGAGGATCAGCATCATAAGGATTAAAATTTTCTAAATCTTCTTTTGATATAACAATCGAAGCTAAAGCTGTTTTTTCATGTAATGAATAAGGCGCTCTAAAAAGATGTCTTGATGCAACAAGAATAATATCTACAACATCAATTAATTCTTTTGTTGTTATTTGTTTCTTAAATAATTCAGGTTCTTTTTTAGAATTAGTTTCACAATTTGAACAAAAATAAACTTCTTCAATTTCAATTCTTTTCATTTTAGAGTTACATGCAGGACAAATCATCTCACTTCTATTTGATTTCATTGAATTAACAACAGAACGACATTTTAAATTTGAACAAACATATTTTCCAATTTTTTTTAATTCTGCAATATTACCACACCTTAAACATTTTGTTTCATAAATCGTTTTCCCTTTTTTTTCTAAATCACTTGAACTAGAAAGACTTAATATCTTTTCATTTAAATTATCATAAATTAGTTCATTCAAATAACTAGCAATAAGTCTAGGCCATTCAGGGAACATATCTTTTGTTTTAATTTCATTAACCTCATCAGGAAATGATTTAAATGGAACAATAATATGAAATCCTTTACTTCCTGAAAATTTAATTCCATAATTCATAACTCCATGATGTTCTAGTGCCTCAATTAAAAGTTGAGCAGCAATTTTTGAATAATCTAAATATTTAGAGTCTATATCAATTAAAAAATCCCATCCTATTTTTATTTGATTATATTGATCAGGGTTCATATTTGTATTAATATCTAATGGGTTTTTCCATAACTCTTCTGAACAATGAAAAGAAGTAGCACCTTTTTTTGCAGAAGTAGCAATATCAAAAGGATAATCAAAACAATCAGGCCTTTTACCAAATCCTTCTAAATAACGAGGAATTGTTTCTCTATTTTTACAAAATTGAAAAATAGCTTCTTGAATATCTTTTCTAAGATAATATGATTTTGCAATCTTTTGAACTTTTCTTAAATCTTCTTTTGTTTCCATATAAATGAATTAATCTTTTAGACTTTTTAGTAATTGTGGTTATTATTTCGATAAGACTTTTCCAAATATTTATAAATAAACAAACATTAAAAACAATATGAAAAAGAGAGTGATTCTTCTATTTGGTATCCTATCATTATTACTAATTCCATTTATCTTTGCAGAAGAAAATGAGACAACTACTTTAACTGGTTCAATTGAAAATCCCGAAATTGAAAAAGCATTTAGTTGTTTAGAAACAAAAGTAGGAGATTCTTGTCAAAATATAAACTCTGTTGAAGAATTAGCTTTAACTATCCTTGCTACTCCAAAAGATATTGTATATGAATCTTGTGTAAAGAAATTAGAATCAAAATTAACTGGGAGTAATATTAATTCTATAAGTATAAAAGATGTTTCTTTGAGTATCCTTGCTTTAAATCATGCAGGAAAAGAAACTAAAAATCTTCAAGAATGGATAATAAGTCAAGAAAGAAATCCTCTTGAGATTGAATGGTTTTTACAAGTTGATTCAAATAAAGCAACAAAATGTAATATCACATACAATACAAAAGATTATTATGAATTTAATCTATCTGATAATAAAAGAATAAATCTTCTAAAAAGTAGAGGGGATTGTTTTACCATAGAAAAAAATTTTTGGTTAAAAGTAAAACCAGGATGTTATAATAATCAAACATTTACGGTTAGTTGTCAAGAAGATTTTAATACAAATTTATTTTATCAACAAACAAATAATAATGAAAGAATTTTTGTGATAGACAATACTATTTCTTCTCCAGCATATAATAGAGTTGAATTATTAATTCAATCAAGATGTTTTTCACCAACAAAACAAGGTTCTTGTAACTTTGAAGATAATGTTTGGGCAACATATGCTTTAGCAGTTACAGGGAATGACATTCAAAAATACATGCCTTATATTTATGCAATGGCAGAGTCAAGTGAGAATCAAAAATATTTACCTGATGCTTTTATTTATTTATTAAATATTAATTCTCAAAATTATGCAACAAGATTAATTAGCTCACAAAGAAGTGAAGGAAATTGGAATATCGCAAATACCCCATATACAACTATACATGATACTGCCTTAGCATTATTATCTTTAGGAATTTCTACTGATGAAAAGACACAAAGAGCTAGAGATTGGTTAGTTTATACTCAACAAGGAAGTGATGGATGTTGGAGAAGTAATGTAAAAGATACAGCTTTTGTTTTATGGTCTATTGAAAGAAGACCTGGAAAAACAGTAGCAGGAGAAGTAGTTCGTTGTGAAGATTTAGGTTATTCATGTGTTTCTACAAATAATTGTGTAAGTGGAGGAATATTAAATCAATATTATTGTTCATCTCTTGGTGCCCAATGTTGTAGTGAATTAAAAAGATGTACAGAAATTTCAGGTGGTAAAATTTGTGCTGAAAACCAGGAATGTTCTGGGACAACAATTAAGTCAAAAGATACTAATGTATGCTGTTTATCTGAATGTGTAGAAAAAAAAGTTCTTAGCGAATGTGAACAAGAAAGTTATTCTTGTTTAGAAAATCCATGTAGTGGAAATTATATCTCACAAGATTTTTCATGTAATGATGGAAAATATTGTTGTAAATACTCTCCTCAAACAACAAAACCTAAAGAAGAAAAATCTGGAATAATTTGGTTAATAATTGGTTTAATTGTTTTAGCATTAATTGTTTTGTTGATTGTTTTTAGAGAAAAATTAAAAGTATTTTTATTTAAATTAAAGAATAATAAAAAAGGAGGAGGGGCAAATAATAATCAAAATAATAATGGTTTTCCTCCAAGAGGTGGTCCAGGGAATTATCCTCCACAAAGATATCCAAGACCAATACCAATGAGACCTGGTATGAATAGACCTCCTTTTCCACCTCAAAGACCACAAATGCCTCCACAACAATAAATGAAATTATTTAAGTCAATTATTTTTTTTCTGGTATTTTTCTTAATTCTTATTAATTTTAGTCTTGCTTATCCAGATTTAATCTTAGAGAATAAGAATCCACAACCTAAAGAAAATATTTATGGTTATATTTCTAATTCCCAATTTTTATTAGAGACATTAAATAAGGATAATTTTTCTTTTTATGAAGGAAGAGCACCAATTAAACCCACTGAATATAATTTAATTAGATATAATGATAGTTATTATTTTTATTTTAAATTTAATAAGGAAGGAAATTATACAATTAAATCAAATGAAATATTATATCAAAGCCCTGAAGGTTTATCTTCAAAAATAATTGAATTAAATTTTACAGTAAAAACAGATTATAATAAGGACAATAAATATTCTTTATTAGAAATAAAACCAGGAATTATCTCAGGTTATGAAACTCCAAATATTACATTATTTAATAGCGGTACAACTTTATTAAAGATAGAATATAATAAAGAAAAAATAGATTTATCTCCTGGCGAGTTTCATATTATAAATGAATATCCTCTAAATCAAACATTAACATTATTCAAAATTAAGACATATAAAGACTTTAGTTATCCTATCTTCTATTTAGGAGAATTAAAAACAGAACAAACAAAATCTAATTTGAGAATTTACCCTGAAGAAATTAAGATTGAAATGGCTATTGGTAATGAACAAATAAAAAAGAATGTTTTGCAGATAATTAACAATTACAACTATTTTATTGAAAATATTAATTTTACAGAAAACATTGAAATATTAAATATTGAAAATCAAAAATTTCTTGACCCAAATAATAAAGCATTTGTCACTTTTTATATTAATTCAGAAAAAGAAACATATGTTAATGAAGAAATTTATTTAACTTATACAGAAAATAAAGAAGATTATTCTATTACAATTCCAGTAGAAATATTTGTTTATCCAAATGGTACTTCTTTAGAAAATCCAACTGAATCATTGAAAGATAGATTAACATGTTCAGAAATGAATGGACAATTTTGTTCTAAAGGCTATGCTTGTGCAAATGATAATTTAACTTTTTCAAGTGAAGGAATGGCTTGTTGTTTATCTGAATGTATTTTAGTTACATCTGCAAATAATTTTGAGAAAAAGAACTCAACAGGCTGGGTAATAGGTCTTATTCTCCTTCTATTGGTTATAGGAATTGGTTATTATTTTTATAATAAATACACTAAAATCAAGAAAAATAATAATCCTAAGAATTCATTAAATAATTTAACTAATAATTTAAATAAAATAAAAAAATAATTATTTTTTACTCTTTTTATCTATTAATTTACCATCTTTGATTAAATTATTATCATTTAATATTTTTAAAGCTGTTTTTAATTGATTTGTTAATTGAAATATTCTTGTTTGAGAGAGCTTTGCAATTTCATCATATTTATGTAATTTAAGAACTAAATCAGTCAATAAACTACTTGCTTCTTCACAGTTTAAAGAAATTTTATCAGGGTCAATAACTTCAATAGATGCAGGCATAAAATTAAATGTTATATCTGCTAACTGTCTTAAATCTTGACATTTAAACTCAACTTCACAAAAACAAGTATAAAAATCTTGTTTATCATTTTCAATCTTTTTGGGTTCACTAATTTTATTTTCAATTATTTTAACACCTTTGAGTTTTTCTAATTTTTGAACATGTTCACTTAAGGTTTTCTTAATATAATCAGCAGGCTTTCCTAATATTTCTAAAATCATTATTGCTGTTACCATTTTATCTTTTTATTATTATAAAAGAGATTAAACCAATCAAAAAAATACCAAGAATATAGGGAATAATCCTCAAAATCTTTTTACTTTTTGATTCATATATTAACTCTTCTATATTATCATTTGAATTTAAGTTTATAATACTTTTGGAAATAATTTTATTTTCATTTTTTATTTCATTCTCTTCTGTATTTAATTGTTCAAATGTTTCATATTTATTACTTATTTCTTCTATATTATCATTCTCTATTTTTTCTTCTTGATTAATCTTAATTTCTAACACTTCTTCATTAAAACTACTTGCTTTATTCTCTCTTAATCTTAATGAAATAAAAGCAATTCCTTCATATTCTTTATCTACTTTTGATAATATTTTATACTCTCCATCTTTAGAAATTAAACTTTGAAGATACCAATCTGATCTTTGCCAAATATTACCATTCCAAACTTTATTTAAATTTGATAATTCTTTACTATTAACATTTAATTTTAAATCATATAATCCATTAACTTCAATTAAATCAAGGACACAATAAAATTCTTCATTAATATTTACTTCTTTTGGGCAATCAATATTATTTATTTCAATTGCAAATCCAAAATTAATCAATAAAATTAAAATAAATAAAAAACATATCTTCATACAAGAAAAATTTATTTTATTTTTATAATTTATATTAATAATTTTGGATAAACTTCTTTAAAATTATCATATATAACATAAATCCTATTCTTAATTTTATCTTTTTTAGCAATCCAAATTTCACTAAAAACCTTATTTTTAATATACCAAACACATTTCTCTTTTTCAATTTTACTTAATATTCCATTAGATTTAACTTCAACACCAATTATTTGGTATCCTTCATTTCTATTTTGAAAACAAATAAAATCAGGAAATCCTGTTCCAATAGTCATAACACCTAAATTATTATTAAATCTTTTAAACAATCTTTTTGCAGAAATAATCTCTTTTTTTTCTAAATCCAAATTATTTGTCCATTTATCAACAATCCAACCTTTTTCAACTAAATCTTTTCTTACTCTTAATTCGAATTGAGAACCAGAAGATTTACTTTTTGAACCTCTCTTTATATTTGACTTATTCTTTAAAATAATATTCCCAGATTCATCAAAATCTATTTTATGTTTTACTTCTTCCATTATAAATCTCTAGCAAATAAAGTTCTCCTAAAATTGGATTTTGCTCTATTTTCTGCTTTCTTTAATAAATCATCAACAACTTTATCAAATTCAATTAAGAACTCATCACTTACAGCAAAATCAGTTCTTTTTTTAATATTACTTTTAATAATTAGTCCCATCATTCACCTCCAAAAGAATAAAGAAATAACAATTAATAAATTTTTAGATAATTATTTATACTAACTCTTTCTAAAGTTAAAATGAGAAATAGAGACTTTGGTTGGTTTATTACATTAATTTCCTTTATAATATTTGGAATTATATTTACATTTAATTACACAACTAAAAATTTTATCGATAATGGTTGTTCTCATGGTTCTGTTTGTCCAATGTATACAACACTTTCAATTCAGACAATAATCAGTTTTTTAATTGCATTAATTATTCTAGGAATTGGAATCTTCCTAATTTTTGCTAAAGAAAAAGAAAAAATAATTCTTCAAACAAGAATAATTAAACCTAAAAAGAAGAAAATTTCTTTAGAAGGTCTGGATAATAAAGAAAAAGAAGTGATACAAACTTTAGAAAAAGAAAAAGGTGTTATTTTTCAAAAAGATTTAATGGAAAAATTAAACATTGGAAAAGTCGGAATGACACGTTTATTAGATAAATTAGAATCAAAACAAATAATTGAGAGAAAAAGAAGAGGAATGAATAATATTGTCTTTTTAATCCAATGAAACTAGTTTCTCCAAAGTGATTTTAACAATCTTTTAATTCTATTTCTTAATTAAATAAGGAGGTTAAAATGAAAATATGGATAATATTACTTACAATAGGTTTGTTTTTTATTGGTAGCATTTTTGCAGTTAATGCAATTTCAAATGTAAGTGCAGAAGAAGAACCTATTTCTTCTTGTTCTAGTTGTGGAAATAATTGTAATGCAAAAACAAACTGTGGATTATCAACATGCAGCACAGTTTCAACAGGAACAAGCTGTGGATGTAATAGATAATCTTTAATCTTAATTTTTTTTATCTTCTTTTATTTTTTTAGAAAGATATTTATATTAAACATTAAATATAGACTTATGGAAAAATATGTTTGGGAGTTTACTAATCAAAGAAAATTAACGAAAAAAGAATTTATTCATTATTTTGAAAAAAAATTATACAAAACAATTCGTAAATATCAATTATTACCTGAAAATAAAACTTTCTTAATAAAAGAAGACGAAAGAATAAATACTATAATATTAAAACAAATTTTAAGTAAAAAGTTTAAAGTTATTAATTCAAATAAACCAAACACTTCTACTGATAATCGAAGTGATATTGCAGAAAAAACTTTTGAAAACATATTACAAGGAAACTTTACAGGGCCAAAACCAAAAGAAAAAAATTTAATTTATCCTTTATATTTTCATTCTGATAAAGAAATAGAAGTATACTCAAAAATAAATAATATTATTGGAAAAAAATCAAAAAGAAATAAACAAGTACAAGATTTATTCAATAAATTTATTAAAAAAAATCCAGATTTAGAAATAAATGTTATTAAAGCTTTAATGCAAATTAGTAATTAGCTTTTTCATCTCTTCTGTTATAAAATAAGTATGATTATTTCCTGAATATGTTAAAAACAATTTTTCTTTAGCTCTTGAAATAGCAACATAAAACAATCTTAATTCTTCTAACTCTTTATTATATTTTTCTTTTTTCAAAGAATCAATAATTGGGTGATCTGAATTTTTACAAGGAAAGTTTATTGAATTACATCCAATTACAAAAACAGTTTTAGCTTCAAGACCTTTAATTGAATGAACAGTAGCAAGAGTTACATGATTTTCTTTTATATTGGTAGGCTTTAAATTTTCATCTGTTTTTAAAACATGTAATATATTATTTCTCTTTAATAAAAGACTTAATTCATTAATTTGTCTATTTGTTCTAGAAAGAATAAATATTTGGTGTAATTTTTCTTTAGTTTGTTTTAAATATTCTAATGTAAATATCCTTTCTTCTTCTTCATTATTAAAACCATATAATCTAATTTCACCAGAATCTTCTTTTTTAGATTTTAAGTCTGGTAAATTCATTTCTTTTATTGATTGATTCATAAATTGAATTATTTTATTCTTACTTCTATAATTTTCATTTAGATAAATTACACAAGGTTGTGTAAAATCCTCTTGAAAATTTAATATAAAATTAATATCACCACCTCTCCAGCCAAAAATAGATTGTCTGGGATCCCCTACTACAAAAATATTTTTAGGATTTAATAATTTTAATAATTCAACTTGTTTTGCATTAACATCCTGATATTCATCTACTAAAATATGTTCAAAAAAAGGAATATTTTCTTTTGTTTTATTAAAAAAATTAACAGTATCTATTATTTGATCAGTATAATCTCTAAAAGAATTAATATCCATAAATTGTTTTATCTTTTCGATACAATTAATTATTAATTTTAATTTTTCATCTTCTTTAATTTCCTTAGATAAATCATTTAATCCTTTTCTTGTTAATTTTAAATAATCTATTATAGAAAAACAATCATTCAAAAAAATAAAAGATAGTTCATTAATAGACTTATTTCTCTTTTGACTTTCGGAAAAATAAATTTCAATTACATCTTTTAATTCTAATCCTAAAAATGAAAGTGCATAATTAAAAGCCATAATTTTATCAGCATAACTTAAAACTCTTGTTTTGGTTCCATATATTTTAAATTCATTTTTCTTTAAAATGTCTTCTGAGAAAGAATTAAATGTGTGAACATTAACATCATTAATCTCAAGTTTTTCTAATCTTTTTTGCATTTCTTGTCTTGCCTTTCTAGTAAATGTAATTGCAAGTATTTCTTTAGGATTTATTCCTTTATGTTTAATTAAAAATTCAATTCTCTTAATTAATACAGTTGTTTTTCCAGAACCAGCACCTGCAATTGTTAAGATACTTTTTTCATTTGAAATAATTGCCTTTTTTTGATTTTCATTATAGTTCTCTAAAAAATCAAAATATTTTTCAAAAGAAATTTTATCATTCTCATTAATCTCTTGATTTTCATAATTTAACAAATCAACTTTTTTATTTAACTTTGGATTTGTTATTTCATTCATTCCTTTTAATGTAATTTTTAATATTTTAACAAAATTATTATATTCTGCATTTGTTTCTTCTATTAAACCTTGGTGAATTAATTTGTTTATTTCTCCAATAGTCTTATCTTTACTCCAAGAGAGAGTATCAAAATGAGGATATTGATCTAAATTATTCTTTATAATAGATTTATTATTATAATTACCCCTTACAAAATCAGAAAGAAGATTCTTACCAATAGGAAAAGGTATTTCTAATAATGATTTTAAAATTTTCAAATAATCAAGTGTTTCATCTCTTTTAATTTCATCTATCATTTTAATAAAAAAATAAGTTCTTATTTAAGGTTAATTAAATTTTCTTGAAATTATTTCAATTTCTTTAACAGTTTTAGCATTAATTAATTCTTTTCTTAATTGCTTAGCATTCTTCTGATTTTTAGTAAAATTCATTGCTTGATATTTTATTTGTTTATATTTTAAATTATATTTTTTTGCTAACTTTAAATAATCTTTAAATTGAATTCTAGGTTTTTTGTTTAACATAATAGAAAAAATATTAGGGTTACCAATAGATTCTCTACCAATCATAATAAAATCAAAATCATTTAATATTTTTTTATAATTTTTTAAATTCACATTTCCAGAATAAATTACAGATATTTTTACTGATCTTTTCAATTTTTTAGCAAAATTATAATCTGGATTTCCTGAATATCCCTGACTAAATGTTCTAGGATGAATTATTATTGCATCAAACCCAATATTTTCTACAATTTTAGCAATTTTAATTGAATTTTCTGACTTCCTTAATTTAACAGTACAAGGTTTTTTTGTAGAACTTCTTATTTCAATTAATATTTTTTTAATTGTATTGATATCATTATGCAAAAAAGCTCCATGACCTAATTTTTTTGATAATTTCGAAGGACAACATAAATTAAAATCCCAAAGTGAAACTATTTTATCATATCTTTTAATTATATCTTTAATTCCTTTAGTTGAATTAGAAAAAATTTGTAATGCCGGTTTATCTTCCAAAATCAAATTATTTTTTGTTAAACTAGAAGTCATCCCTGTAAAATTTAAAGAACAACCTGCTTTTTTACAAAGTAATCTGAAAGCAATATCATTTGGTTCAAGCATTGGTGCTAGCAAAATTCTATTCTTTAATTTTAAATTTCCAATTTTAAATTTCATAATGATTTAATTATTTTATTTTTTATAAACTTAATTTGAATATCTATAAAATTCTAATAAGCCATTTTTATCCCAAACATATAAACTATCCTTGTCATTATTAAAGATTTTAATAAAACTTTCAATGTAATAACCTTGTTTTATTTCTCTTGAATAAACATGTGTTGCATCATCTTTGAAAGTTATATTAAGTATTTTATTACAATCATTGTAAAATATTAAAGTTTCATTTTTGTCTTCTGCAGAATCATTATAATCTAATTCAATTAAATTAAAACAATTATAATCTTTTGATTTTTTCCAAATACCTAAGTTATTTTGTCTAGCAAAGCCTTCAGATATTTTTAGATTATTATAATAGTTGTCTATTTCATAATAATAAAGATGTGCATATCCATTCATTAATAAAATTTTATTAATATTTTCATTCCCTAAAAAAACATATCCTAAATATCTATTATATTTATCTTGTCCATAATGTTTTATTTTAACACTTTTGTTCTCAATTAAATCTTTTAAAAAATTAACTGATTCTTCATAATAAATCATACCTTTTTCAGGAGCATTAATACCTTTTAATCTAACTTTAATATCATTTTCTAAAACAATTGTATCTGCATCAATTACTCTTTTAACATAAAAAGACTCCAAAAAAATATTCTCATTTAATAAAATATAATAAATATTAGCTAAAAATAGAATTAAAAGTAAAATAATTAGTGTTTTTTTGTTCATAAAAATTCCAAAATAGTAAGATTTAAAAGTCTAATTTATCATTTTATGTCATGAGTAAAGTTAGAATAAAACTTCAAAGTATAGATATTGAAAAGTTAAATGAGGTAATTGAAAGAATAAGAGAGATAGCTAATAGCTCTGGAATTCCAATTTCAGGACCAATTCCTTTACCAACAAAAAAACTTAAAGTTACAACAAGAAAATCTCCATGTGGGGATGGAACAGCAACTTTTGATAGATTTGAAATGAGAATTCATAAAAGAGTTATAGATATTGCTTCTAATGATAAAGTTTTACATAATATTATGAGAATTTCAATCCCTAGAACAGTTAAGATTAAGATTGAAATGATTGATTAAATTTTTCTTTTACAAACTTTTTTAAATAATAAACATTCTCTTTATATTAAGAATATTAAAATATTCTTCTGGCCTCGTAGCTCAGCTTGGTTAGAGCACCAGGCTCTTAACCTGGGTGTCGCGGGTTCAAATCCCGTCGAGGCCATTTATATTATCCCTTCTTCTTTTAGACTCGTATAATTGTTTTTTCCAATAATAATATGATCTAATATTGGAATTTGCATTATTTCACTAATCTTAATCAACTCTCTTGTAACATCAATATCACTTTGGGAAGGAGAAGATTCTCCAGATGGGTGATTATGAATTAATATAATACCTGATGCTCCTTCTTCAAAAGCATTCTTAAAAATTTCTCTAGGATTTATTATTGATTCATTTAATGATCCCACAAATAATCTTTTTTCACTAATTATCTTTTTACGTGTATTTAAATAAACAGCAAATAAATTCTCTTGATTTAAATTAGATGTTTTTGGAAAGTATAAATTCGCTAAACTTTCTGGACAATTTATTTTTAATTTATTCTCATTAATTTTATTAAAACTTCTTTTTCCTAATTCAAAACAAGCTAATATTTTACATGCTTTAGCAATACCTATACCTAATTCTTTTGTGATTTGAGAAATAGAAATACTACTTAAATGATTTAATTCATATTTTTTAGTAATTCTTTTGGATAACTCAATCACATTTTCATTTTTAGTCCCTGTATTTAATAAAATTGCTAATAATTCATAATTTGTTAAATTTTCAACACCATATTTAATTAATTTTTCACGGGGAAATTCTTCTGGATGAATTTGATTCATTTATTTAATGTATTATTTTAATATAACAACTTTATTTTAAATTTAGGATAAAAGAATTAATTTAATAAATAAAAGATGAGATATAAATGTAAAGTCCATATCGCATACCTGCAAACATAAAGTGTTTGGACCCCAAAATATTGGATTATCTTTGGATGCGACAATGACTTAACATATGCCCATATCGCATAACGGTATTGCACCAGGCTCGAACCCTGGATCTATTTTAGATATCCCTGTTCAACTCAGGGTATGGGCGTTTTTATTTTTCAGAAAATTAAAGATAATCTTAAAAACTAAAAAAAGGTGATAATAATATATGCCCACATCGCATAATGGTAGTGCACTGGACTTGAAATCCAGGCCCGCAAGGGCTTCCAGGTTCGATTCCTGGTGTGGGCGTTTTTCATTTTAATTTTATATAGAATTATAATATTAACACTCTAAAAAAATAATTTATTCAACTAATTTCTTAATAGATTCAATATGTGTTGCAACATCAGTTCCTTTTTTTGTTAATTTGATAATCTTAATTCTACCCTTTTTTTCAAAAGAAACAAGTCCTAATTCTTCTAATGTTTGTAATATTTTTACTG